>Ga0137321_1000037_pt1 | contig 53717 bp, 43 predicted proteins | sample EasRivERMZT399_2_FD_104758 | JGI IMG/M metagenome (GOLD analysis project Ga0137321, IMG submission 104758) | Soil microbial communities from meander-bound floodplain in the East River, Colorado, USA - East River MetaG ERMZT399_2 | ecosystem: Environmental > Terrestrial > Soil > Floodplain ... | reverse complement strand
GGTCCGGCGATGCACGGCGCGGCGAGACACGCCCCGTCGATCCGGAACAGCTTGCGCGAGCCGATCGCGGTCATCCAGGCCCGCGCGCCATTCTGCTGCCACGCCATCATCCCCGGCTGCGAGACGCTCGCCTGCCGCTCCGCCAGATTCACGGCTGGATCGCTGGCCCGGTTGATGTGGGCGTTCAGGTCGATGCGGGTGACCGCGTTCCCCGCGGCCGGATCGACGACCGACAGGCGGTTGTCGACGAGATGGCCGCGGACCCCGAGCGGGTGCTCGAAGCGAACGTGGTTGCGCGCGTCGGTGTTCGGCACGTAGATCCTGCCGTTCGCCGGGTTCACCGAGACGTCGAACAGCGTCGTGCCCAGATGCGCCACCGCCGTCACCGCGAGCGTCGCCACGTCGATGATGAACAGGTCCTGGTCGGGGAGGCGGTACGGAAGGCAGTGGGTCCAGTCCTGCCCCGCGTCGTCCTCCCAGTGCTGCGTGGCGGGATTCCACTTGACGATCAACGAGAGCTGCGGCACCCCGCTCGGCGGATCGCTGAGGGCGGGATTGCGCGCGATGCCGGCGGGAAGCGGCGGGTAGGGGGGCGGGTTCCCGTCACACTGCACCGGGTTCAGGCCCAGCTGCCCGAGGCGAACCGGGTCGAGATCGGCGTCATTCCCGAAGGCGATGACGGCATGCACCGCGGTCGTCTGGTTGCCGGAGCGCAGGGCGACCGCGTACACCTTGCTCCCGCCCGGGGCGACGGCCAGCGCGCGGATGTCCCGGCTGAACAGCGGCACCACGACCGGGGGCTGGCCGAGGTCGAGGAGGTCGTACACCTTCACCGCGTCTTCCTTCCCCACCGCGACGAACGCCTTCCCCGCGGCGAAGGCCACGTCGGCCGGCTCATCGCCCACCCGCAGCGTGCGCAGGTTGGTGCCGGCAACGATGTCGACGATCGACACGGAGTCGGAAAGGCGATTGACCACCCACGCCTCCGTGTTGCTGCGCACGGTCACGCTCACCGGCTCGAGCCCCACCGGGATTGAACGCTCCGGCGACAGGCTCCCGTCCGCGGCCACCGCGAACACCTCGAGGCGCGCGTCCGGCGTGTTCACGGCCACCAGCCGAGAACCGGACGGGGTCAGAGCGAGCGGGTGAACGTGCGCGACCTCGTAGTTGGTGTACGACGCCGCCACCGGCAGGCCGGCGGCGGCGAGGATCACCAGCAACCACGAGGAATGACGCAGGTCCATGGCACCCCTCATCGAGTTTGGCCCGCTGCGGCTGCTAGCCCTTCCCGCCCTTCGCTCCGCTCCCACCCTGGCCACCGCCGCGCACCCGGGTCTGCTCGAACAGGTTCCAGAACTTCTGGTTCTGGGCCGGGGTCAGGATCGACTTGAACTCCGCCCAGTAGGTGACCTCGTGGCTGACCACCTCCGCGTGGACCTGATGGAAGGCTTTCAATCGCTCGTTGACCTGCCCCTTGTCAGGGCTCGTCTCCTGCATCAGCTTGACCACGTCCTCGTAGGCCGAGCGATACTTCGTCAGCAGGGCCTGCGACTCGCCGCGATAGCGCTCGTTCACCGCTTTCATCTGCGTCTTCTGTTCCTCGGTCATCTGCACCGTCGTCGCGATCTTCTTCTCCTGCTCCGCGGTCGGCGGCGCGAACACCTCGAGGATGTTGCGCGTCAGCCCCTTGCGGGCCTCTTGCGCCGCGGCCGGGGTCGCAACGGCGAGCAGGAGCCCAGCGGCTCCAATCCACACCATGAAACGGTTCATGTCGGTCCCTCCTTGGAAAAGCCGGGAGCCTACCACACCCGTTCGGCGGCGTGTCCACGCCCGCCTCGCCGGGGGCGCGCCGCGCGCCACCCGGCTAGAGCAGCGTGTCGAACCCCATCCTGCCCTGCACGAACTGGATCAGCTCGGTGGGGCGGCACGGTGCGTCCGAGAAGAGGCGCATGACTCGCCAGGCGGCGTCAACCGCCGCCCGCTTCAACCGCGGCACGTGGGTCGTGAACGAGCCGACCCCGACGCGCGGGTCGGGAAACACCGCCACGATGTTGACCGTCTGCTGCCCTCCGGGCACGGCCCGCCCGGCGATCAGGTCGAGCGCGCGGTTCGCCGCCTCGTGCCGCCGGACGAACGCCTCGGCGAGCGCGGCGCTGATCCGTCGCAGCCCCGCCGCCGCCACGCCGCGCTGCAGCAGCCCCGGCGCCGGCGCCCGCCGCGCCTTCGGCACGGTCAGGATCACCAGGATGTCGGTGCACCCGTCCGCAATGGCGCGCTCGATCGGGACCGCATCGACAACGCCCCCGTCCACGTAACGGCTGCCGTTCAATGCAATCGAGCGGCCGTAGAGCACCGGGACCGCCGCGCTGGCCTTGAGCGTGGCGAGGAGATCGAGCTTCGGGTCCTTGCTGCTGAAGACCGCCGCCGCGCCGGTGAGGATGTCGGTCGCCACCATGAAGAGCGGCGTCGGGTTGCGGCGGATCCGCTCGACGTCCACCCGGCTCCTCCCCCCAACGACGTCGTCGATGACGAAGTCCATGTCCATGACCTTCCGGGGTCTCAGGAAGTTGATGAACCTGCGGTTGGCGACGTCGCGATAGTAGACGGAGGCACCGAACGCCGCCTGCTCGGCCAGGAAGTACGCGCCGTTGATCGCCCCGGCGGAGGCGCCGTAGACCGCGTCGAACCCCTCGGTGAACCCGAGCGTCTCCATCGGGATCATGGCGCCCGCGCTGATCACCCCGCGCATCGCGCCCCCCTGGAGGACGACGGCGCTGCGGCGCCCCTCGGGGTTCGGTCTCCCCTCCAGCCGCTCGACGCGGCGGGCGTGGATTCCCGCGATTGCAGCCGCTGGCCGGATCCCACCCACGCAGGCGTCGAGTTCGGCAGAGGTGAACTGGTCGAGGCCCATTGGCTAGGTGAGACGTCCGGTATCGCCCGGCGCCGGCCTCACGTCGGCGGGGCGCCGGGTTCGCTCGCCCCCCCCGCGCCCGTGGGCACCGGGTAGAGGACGGCGTCGTCCTTCGCGATCTTCCCGCGCAGGAACGCCTCGCGCAGCGCCACGTGTTGAATCTTGCCGTTCGCGGTGCGGGGGATGACGCGCGGCTTCACCAGATAAACCTGGTTCGGGAAGAAGCCGATCCGATCCTTGATCGCCTGCCGGATCTTCAGGACGATCTGGGCGTAGTCGGCCGGCTTGAGCGTGGCGTCGCGCGCCTCGGCGAACACCAGGATCTGCTCGCTGCCGCCGTACTGCTCGATCTCGCAGCCGATGGCGGCGGAGTAGCGGATCTCCGGCACCGCGTCGGCCGCCTCCTCCAGCTCGCGCGGGGCGATGTTCTCGCCGCCGCGGATGATCAAGTTCTTGCTGCGCCCGACGATGAAGAGGTTCCCCTCCTCGTCGAGGTACCCCAGATCTCCGGTCTTCAGGAAGCCGTCGGAGGCGAACAGCGTCTCGTCGCCCGGCCGCCCCCAGTACCCGGTCGTGTTCGAGAGGGCGTGCACCTCGATCTCCCCCACCGCAGTCGGCGGCTGCGGGACGCCGTTCTGGACGATGCGCACCGTGGTCCCGGCGATCGGGCGGCCGACGCTGACGAAGCCGCGCGCGTCCTCGGCGACGCGCGTCCCAGGGTAGGCGGTCGCGACGCAGAGGCTGCTCTCCGCGAGCCCGTACGACGGGGCCACGACGTGGCCGAGGCCGAACTTCTCCTGGAACGCCCGCACCGTGCTGGCGCGCACCGGCTCCCCTCCCGAGTACGCGACGCGCAGGCTCGACAGGTCGATCCCGCCGGTGTCCGGCATCAGGTTGCAGAGGCGGTAGGCGAAGTCGGGGGCGCCCGTGAACTGCGCGCGGTGCTTCGAGATCGCCTGCAGCCAGACGATCGGGTTGCGCATGTCCGGGGCGAGCACGACCGCCTTCGAGGCGCTGTAGAGCGGGCAGAAGATGAAGCCGATCAGCCCCATGTCATGGTAGAGCGGGAGCCAGGTGACGCCCGTCTCGTCGGGGTGGTGCTGCATCCGCTCGATGATCGCGCGGATGTTGGCCAGCAGGTTGCCATGCGTGAGCTGGACCCCCTTGGGCTCCCCCGTGCTTCCCGAGGTGTACTGGAGAAAGGCGAGGTCGTCGGGGCCGATCGCCGGGAAGCCCGCCGGGTCCACGGGCAGGTCGCGGATCTCGGCGACGTCGATCACCGCGGTGCCGGGGCTGAGAGCCCGGATCTGCTCCTCGGCGCCGCCGAACATGCTCTTCATCCCGAACACCGCCCGGGCGCGGCAGTCCACGATGATCCTTCCGATGCGCGGCAGCGGCGAGTTGGGGTAGAGCGGCACCGGGATGGCGCCCAGGCGCTGGGCCCCGAAATAGGCGAACAGGAACTCCTTGCAGGTCGGGAGCAGGATCACGACGCGATCCCCCTGCTTCACGCCCCGCTCGCGAAAGTTCGCGGCATACCGATCGACGGCCTGCGCCAGCGCCTCGAAGGTGATCTCCTCCCCCAGCATCTCGAGAAAGACCTTCGAGCCGGTGGTCCGGCGGCGGAACTGCAGGAGGTCGATCATCGTCCGGACTTCGTGGAGTGCGCGCGGGGCGACCACCGTCATCAGGCCATCCTCTGTAGCCGCGCCTCCGACTCCGTCGCCTCCACCGGCGCGCGGTAGTCGGGGTGCTGAGCGGCGAACTCGGCCTTCGCGCGCGCGTCCTGCGCTTCGGTGAACCGCGGCGACAGCAGCCGGCTGGCGCGATAGTACCCGAACGGCACGACGTGCGCACCTCCCGCAATCAACTGCGCCTTCATCTCCGCGTGGAACGCCGGCAGGTCCGACCAGTGGACCTGTGGGTAGTCGTGGTGCTCCACGTGGTAGCCAATGTTGAACATCGTCAGGTTGAAGAACCGGGACAGATACGTGTTCGAGTGCCCGTACGGATCGCTCGCCGATTTCGGACGGCACCCCGCGTGCTGCGCGTACATCCCGGGGCCCATGATGAGCGCGTTGCCTATCCACTGCGGCACGACCCACAGCCACACCGCCATCCACGGGTCGATCCAGAACGGGATCGACCAGAGCGCCGCGAAGATTGCGAGTTCCACCACCGCCTGGCGCTGCACCTGCTTGCCGCCGCGGGCGCTTCTGAAATCGCGCCAGAGATGGGGGAAGTAGCGCCATGGCCAGTGCAGCAGTGAGTAGGAGTAGATCCCCTCGAACGAGCCATCTGCCTTGCGCTTCGGCAGCGTCCAGTCGGACGGGCCGAGCAGGTTCGAGTGGTGGACGATCACGTGCGAGTACCACCAGTAGTACGACGGCCACCCGCCGGAGAAGGTCCAGATCCGCCCGAACCAGCGGTTCAGCCATTCCGCCCGGAAGATCTTCTTGTGGGTGTGGTTGTGGAACACCACCCCCACGTCGATCCCCGAGATCCACCCCAGCATCAGCGCCGCCGCGGCGACGAAGGCCGCCCGCGACGCCGGTCCGCGGATGCCGGCGACCTCCGGGTGCAGGTAGAGCCAGAAGGCGGAGCCGAACGCCGCCAGTGACAGGAGGTGGTAGATCACCAGGTGGATGTCCTCGCGGTGAGCGAGGATGGCGCCTCGGGTCGACGCCTCGCTTTCCGTCCTCATGAGCGGCGATCTCCCAAGAAGGCGTTCTCGAGCGCGTCGATCGCGAACCAGAGCGCGGCGGTCAGCGCCAGGCTCACCCAGGGTCCCCACGCGACGGACCCCAGGATGACCACGAGCGTGGCGACCGGGAAGAACGATCGGATCGGAACCATCCCGAGACGCGCCACGGCGGTGCGACGATTCGCGAACGGGGCGGGTCCCACGATTGGGTGAGTGCTACGAGACCGTTCGGTGCTTTCCGAACGCATACGAACATTCCCCCGGGCGTCCAGAGAAGGCAGCGGATCGCCCCCTCGGCCGGCAAGCCCCGCGGCGACCGGCTGCGGCTCGACGCGCGGAGAAAGATGTGAGTTGTCGGGGGGAATTTACGCTTTCGGAGGCCCGAATGCCACCCCTCTACGGGGGATTCTGTGAAGGAGAGGTGGCTGCGGCTTGGCCGCGGGGCGGAGGGTCGGAACCCCACCACCCCCTAGAACGGGGGACCATCAGGCTCCCGGGTACTCCTCCAGGACGCAGTGGCTGTCGATGCCGCCGAACCCCAGGGCGTTGACCGCGGCGCGGCGGGGGATGTTCGGGTCGCCGTGCACCCAGGGTCGCGCCTCCATGCTGATGTAGAACGGCGTCTGCTCGAGCGCCAGGGCCGGATGGGGAGTATCGCAGTTCGCGGTCGGCGGGAGCACCTTGTGGTGGAGGGCGAGGATCGCCTTGACCAGCCCGGCGGCCGCGGCCGCTGGCCGGCAGTGCCCGATATTCGACTTCACCCCCCCCACCGCGACCGTCGGGTAGCGGCCGACCCGATTGCCGTAGCTCGTCCGCAGCGCGCCGATCTCGGTCTGGTCCCCGAGCGCGATCCCGGTTCCGTGCGCCTCGATCAACCCGACCGACGCCGGGGAGACGCCCGACTGCTCGTACGCCCGTCGCATGGCGAGCGCCCCTCCCTCCAGGCGCGGCGCCATCAGCGCGCGGGCCCGGCCGTCGCTCGCGGTACCGACCCCCTTCACGATCGCGTAGATCCGGTTGCCGTCGCGCTCGGCATCCTTGCGCCGCTTGAGGACCAGCACGGCGAGCCCCTCGCCGAGCATCGTGCCGTCGGCGTCCTTGTCGAAGGGGCGCAGCGCCTCGTGGTGCGACAATCCCTCGAGCGAGCAGAACAGCATCAGCTCGACGGCGGGGACGCAGGCCTGGACCCCTCCGGTGAGGACGAGATCGCAGCGGCCCAGCAGCAGGTCGGTCATCGCGTGATCGACGGCGATGAGGGTCGAGGCGCAGGCGCCGTCGATGATGTAGTTCGCGCCCATCAGGTTGAGGCGATTTGCAATGCGCCCGGCGATGATGTTCGGGATCAGCGTCGGCGGCGTCTGCGGCGTGATCGCCGGGAGGCTCTTGTCCAGGTAGCCGCGTAGCCGATCCGCTTCCCGGTCGTTCAGCTCGGGGATCAACTGCCGCATGATGCGCAGGGTCTGGTCGAGCGCCAGGCCGCGCTGGAACCAGACGGTGTTCCCGGTATTGAAGTAGCTGCCGTGCCCCAGGATCACCTCGGTCCGCTCGTTCGGAATCGACGCGGCGTCGAGGCCGGCATCCTCGAGCGCCTCGGTCGCCACCTGGATGCCGAGGAACTGGTCGGGGTCGCCGCTCGGCACGGTGTTCGGCAGGACGCCGTGGCGTCCCGGGTCGAAGCGGGCGAGGTCCTTCAGGAAGCCGCCGCGCAGGGAGTAGACCCGCTCGAAGGCGTCGGAGCCCGGGTCCAGCAGCTCGGCCGCATTCGGGTCCGGGTGATCCGAGATGCTGCAGCGCTTCGCCAGGATGTTCTCCCAGAATGTCCGGACATCCGGCGCCTCGGGGAACATCCCCGCCATCCCGATGATCGCGATGTCGTCGTCGATGACCTTCAAGGGTCGCTCCCTCGTCCCCGCGTCGCGGCGACCCGGGCGGGGACCCGCACCTTCGACAGCATCTCGTGGAGCTGGGACGCCGTCGGTGGTCCCCACTGGAGGAGCAGCACGTTTCCCTTCGCGTCGGTCACCAGCGTCGCGGGCACCCCTTCGGCCTTCAGGGCGCCGGTCACCATCGCCTGGACGGCGGCGGCGCGATCCGCGCCCAGGCCGATCAACAGCTCGTACGCCGGGTCGTTGGCGGCGAGCCAGGTGCGGAGCTTCTCGGGGGTGTCATTCGGGTCGACCGGCACCCCGAACATCCCCAGCTCCTGCGAGGTGAACCCGGAACGCAGGGTCTTGAGCACGGGCATCTCCTTCAGGCAGGAGACGCACCAGGTTGCCATCGTCGTGTAGAGCCGCAGCAACGGAGCTTCGCCGGAGGCGCTCCCCGCGCCCGGCAGCGGCGCGAGCCGCGGGCCGCGCCCTTCGCCCCGCTCGGCGCTCGGCATCGCCACCTTGTACGGCGCGAAGGCGAACGCCTCCCCTCCGCCCAGGTCGGCGGGGTTCTCGTGCACCGTGAGCAGCGTGTTCGCGGGCACGTTCACGGCGTACTGCTCGACGCCGGAGGGCCAGCGGACCGTCACCTGGCGGGCTCGGTCCGCGTCGCCGATCCCGATCAGCATCGTCGTGCTGTTCTGGGCCGCGAACCCCTCTCCCGCCCGCAGCTCGCGCAGCAGGGTGCGCTCCGGCAGCTCCACCTTGACGACCGCACCGAAGCCGTCACGCGTGCTCCATTCCGCCGACGGCGCCGCCTCGCTGTTCCCTCCCACGAGCCGCACCGCGATGACGCCATGCGCCGCCGCCGGGACGCCCGAGTCCGGAATCTCGTTGCGCAGCAGGCGGAACCACGGCGCGTTCGCGTTCACGGTGGCGAAGTCCTGCCAGCCGTCGCGATCGTAGTCGAGCAGCGCGAAGCCGCGCGCATCCTCCGGGAAGTCCGCGCCCGAGACTCCCGACAGGCGCGTGAACTGCTTCGCCTCCTGGCTCAGGAACAGGTCGTCCCGCTCGTTGCCGCTGAGCGACGCGCCGGCGTTCAGGCGGCTGTAGACGCCTACCCCGGGTGCCACCGAGTCATTTCCCAGGCGCACGGCCCGGCGCCAGAAGAAGGTTCAGGTGTCCTCCGGAAGCGCGATCTCCTTGGGGGCCGTGTAGAAGCCGTTCGGCGCGTAGATGTCGAGAAAGCCGTCGTTGTCCACGTCCACGAACTGGCTCCCCCACCCCCAGCCCGCCGCCTCGACCAGCAGCTCCGGCTCCTCCAGCCCCGACACCCGCGCGAACTTCCCCGGTTGATTGTGGAAGAGGGTGTTCCCGCGGGTCATCGGCCTGAAGCGTGACGCGAACTCCCCGAGTTGCGCAGTGATCCGCTGTCCCGCCTTGCTGTACATGTTGGTGAGGTAGAGATCCTGCCGGCCGTCGTTGTCGAAGTCCCCCCAGCTCGCGCCCATGCCGAACCCGAGGTCGGCGGTGCCGGTCTCCTCGGTGACCTCGACGAAATGCCCGCCGTCGTTCCGGAACATGTTCTTCGGCGCGAAGTCGTTCGCCACCAGCAGGTCGGGATCGCCGTCGGAGTCGTAGTCGGCCCAGGTCGCCTGCCAGGTGTTGCGCCACACCTCGAGCGGCTCGCCGTCGGGGGTCGCTCCGAACCGGCCCCCTCCCAGGTTCTTGAGCAACAGGTTCGGGGGCCCCGGCCAGGAGGCGATCCGGTGCGTCTTGTCGTCGCGCAGGAGGCGGTAGAGCTCCTTGGAGTCGTCCTCGGGGAGGTATTCCGGAAGCGCCTTCCCGGCGACGAAGGTGTCCTCGATCTTCGTCTTCCAGCTTGCATGCGGGAGGCTCTTCGCGAGCATCTCCGCGGCATACGTCGAGAAGTAGATATCGAGCAGCCCGTCGCCATTGTAGTCGGCCGCGGAGACCGATCCCACCAGGTACGGAAGCGGCGTGTCGATCAGATCCTGCGACCGCTCCACGAACCGTCCCCCTTCGTTCACCAGGTAGAGGCTGGGCGCCAGCGTGCGGCCGAGGAAGGCGTCAACATCGCCGTCGTTGTCGAAGTCGGCGAAGATCGCCCCGGAGGTGTGCTCCTCGATGTCGAGGCCCACCTCGGCGGCGATCTCCTCGAAGCGGCCGTCGCCGGTGTTGCGGAACAGCATGTTCTTCCCCATCCGCTCCATGATGTAGATGTCATCGAAGCCGTCGCGGTCGATGTCCACGACGGCAACCGCCGGATGACGATCGAAGGCGATGCGGCTGAAGTACGGATGCGGCGCGACGAACTCCTTGTCGAGGACGCTACGCACCGCGAACTGCTCGTGGATCGAGGTGCGGGCGCGGTCGAGATCACCCCGGTCGGAGACGACCCGGTCCAGGACATCGGCATAGAGCAGATGCTCGCGATCGGTGCACACGAACTCGAGGGTCTTCCAGGAGACGATCCGCCAGTCGGGCTGGGCCGCGGGGTCGGTCGCCAGGGTCTCTACGAAGACCACCTCCGCCTTCGCCGCGACCGAGCGGTTGTACCCCGACTTCATCCAGGCGAGGCCTCCGAACCCCATCGTGGCGCGCAGGCGCGTCTCCTCCGGGTCGAGGAACTCCGCGCGCCTGATGTAGAAGTGCGCGTTGCGGAAGAACTGTACCTGCTGGAGGAACGGCTCCCAGAGCCGCACCTCCTCTCCCGTCGCGCTGCGCTCCGTCTCCTGCACGGGCCAGCGCGACACCCGCACCCCCACGCCCTCGAGCTCGTCCACGACCTCGGGCTCCGTGGGGGCGAGGTCGCGGATCTCCACCGTCTCCGCGAAAACCTCCCGGCTCCGGTCATCCGGGACGCGGAAATTCATGGCGCTCTTGTCGAGCAGCGGGAGATGCTTCGCTGCGAGCGCGAGGACCAGGGTCTCGCTCCGATCCACCGCGGCGAGCAGCCGGTCCTCCGGGGACGGCCCCCGCAGCACCGCAACCGAGCCGTGAACCCCGACGCCAAGCACGGCGAGGAGGACCCCCGCGATCGCCCAGACGCACAGGGAGGTGTGCAGCGCCGGCCGGCGCCACAGCAGCCAGCCCCCACCGAGCGCGACGCCCAGCTCGGCCGCGAGCACGATGCCGATCCGGGCCGCGCCCCCTAGGCGATGAGCCGGGCCGAGGAACCCCGCGAGAGACCAGGGGTTCAGGAGCAGCGCCGCGAGGATCGCGAGCGCCCCGAGCACGACGGGTGCGATCGCACCGCGCGGGTTGGGCTTCGAGGGAACGGTCATCGACCCTTCGACCGCACAGACGAGAACGGAACGTAGAAGCCGGTCTTCAGATCGTTCAGGTGGCAGGTGCTCAGCAGGCCGAAGAGATACCGCCAGCTGAACGGGATCTCGGTCACCAGCTCCGGCCAGCGGTCGCGCAGCGCGGCGTGGGCTCGCCTGAGATTGTAGAACGGGATCGTCGGCGCGACGTGGTGCGGGATGTGGACCGTGATGTCGTGGCCCAGGAACTCCGCCCAGCGCGGATAGCGACAGTACACGGTCATCGTCAGGCTCGCCATCACCGGCGACCATCTCGCCTTGTTCAGGTACGGGATCTCCGGGTGGGTGTGATGGGTCAGCGTGATCGTGCTGAACCACGAGTAAACCAGCAGCCACGGGATGAGCCAGTACTTCACGAGCCCCCAGAGGCCCGTCCAGTAGATCATGGCCGGGAAGAACGCGGCCGCGAAGAGGACGACCATCACGATCGAGAACCGCACCTGGCTTCGCGGGCGGCCCGGGGGAAAGTTGCTCACGTGGAACGCGCGCGTCGCCAGGTGGTACATCGACCCCGCCCACCAGAATGCCGTCCGGTTGAGACGGTAGATGTTGCGCGGCCGCCACGGAAGGTGGCGGAACAGCGCCGCCGGCAGCGGTCTCCAGTCCATGTCGTTTTCGATGTTGTTCGTGTTCGCGTGGTGGTGGTTGTGAAGAAGACGCCAGGAGTGGAACGGGTAGAGGAGCGGCGTCAACATGAAGTGGCCGACGAGGTGGTTGAGCCGGCGGCTCGTCGAGAACGAGCCATGCCCGCAGTCGTGGCCGATGACGTAGAACCCCCAGATGGCCGTGCCGGCGGCGAGCCACAGCGGGGGCAGGAGCCACCAGAACGGGTTGAGGGCGAGGGCGGCGTAGGCGAGGCCCGCGGCGGTCGCGCTCGTGCCGATCGCCAGGAATCCGCGGCCGAGGCGGGGCTCGAAGCAGTCCGCCGGGATCGCCCCCACCATGTCCGCCGTGCTGATCCCCTCGGTTCGGGCGGTGAAGGCGCGGGTGGCCCCAAGCCCGCTCAGATCGACGCCCGCTGCCTCTCGCTGGGTCATGGAGCCTTCCTCCCCGGCTGGGGAACCCCCCTAATTTACCTCCATTCCCCCGGAAACGCATGCGATCGTGGCCGTGGGCTGGCGCCCACGGCAAGAGGAGAGGTTCGTGCTTGACCGGGCGCCTTCTAATGGGTGACCCCAGGTTGCACATCCCAACGGTTGCGCATACATTCTCGCCCCACCGACCGACCCGAATCGCTGAGCTCTAGCCGATGAATGCCGCCGACGCGTTCCCCGAGGATCTCCCGCCAGAGGCACGGCGGACGCTTGTCCACGCCGCGCGCCACCGCGCCCGGCAGCACCCCTCGCGGCAGCTGTTCACGTTTCTCGATGATGGGGAGCACACATCGGGGAGCCTGACCTTCGCGGAGCTCGATCAGGACGCCGGCCGCATCGCGGCGGGGCTCGCCCGGGTGGGAGCCCGGGGAGAGCGGGTACTCCTCTCGTACCCCTCCGGGATCGAGTTCATCTCGGCGTTCTTCGGCTGCCTCTACGCCGGCGCGGTCGCGGTCCCGACAGTGCCGCCGCTCGGGGGACGCGCGCTGCGGATGATCGAGGCGATCGCCCGCGACGCCGAACCGGTCGCCGTCCTGACCCAGCGCCCGTTCGCGGAGCCGATCGCGCAGCAGCTCGGCGCCTCCCCTCCCGCCGTGCTCTGCGGCGAGGACCTCCAGGGTCCGGCAGACGCGTCCCCGCCGTTCGAAGCCGGAGTCGCCGGCGAGGACCTGGCGATGCTGCAGTACACGTCCGGCTCGACGGGCTCCCCCCGCGGGGTGATGCTCACCCACGCGAACCTGATGCACAACCAGGCGGTGATCTGGCGGCACTTCGCGCATTCCTCGTCCTCGATCGTCGCCGGCTGGCTGCCGATGTTCCACGACATGGGGTTGATCGGCACGGTGATGCAGCCGCTCTACATGGGGCGGCCCTGCGTCCTGATGGACCCGATGCGGTTCATCGAGCGACCGGTGCGCTGGCTGCGCGCCATCACGCGCTACGGCGCCACCACGAGCGGTGCCCCGAACTTCGCCTACGACATGTGCGTCGACCGCATCCCGGAATCCGAGCGCGAGGGGCTCGACCTGCGAACCTGGGATCTGGCGTTCAACGGCGCCGAGCCGATACGCGCCGCGACGCTCAAGCGCTTCGCCGCGGCGTTCGGCCCGCACGGTTTCCGGCCCGAGGCGGCGTATCCCTGCTACGGGCTCGCGGAGGCTGCGCTGATGGTGTCGGGCGGCCCGAAGTCGCGCGGGGGGATCGTCCGGCACGTTCACGCCGCGGATCTCGAGCAGCATCAGGTGCGCGATGTCGAACCCGGGACGCCCGAGGGCCGGGCGCTGGTGAGCTGCGGGACGCCTCCAGCCGACGCGCGGGTGCTGGCGGTCGACCCCGGGACGTGCCGCCCGCTCCCCGAGGGGGAGGTGGGCGAGATCTGGGTGTCGGGACCGAGCGTCGCGCTCGGGTACTGGCGCCGGCTCGAGGAGAGTCGCGAGACGTTCGAGGCGCGAACGCCGGACGGTGGCAAATACCTGCGCACCGGCGACCTCGGGTTTCTCCGCGACGGGATGGTCTGGGTCACCGGCCGGCTTAAGGATTTGCTGATCGTCCACGGGAGGAACCACTACCCGCACGAGATCGAGCACACCGCCGAGAGCAGCCATCCTGCGTTGCGCCCCACGGGCAGCGCCGCCTTCCTCCTGGAGGGGGAGCGACAGGAGCGCCTCGCCCTGGTGCTCGAGGTCGCCGGCCCGCACATCCGCTCCCTCGACGCACGGCAGGTCGCGGGGGCGGTTCGGGCGGCGGTCTCCCGGGAACATGGGCTGCACGTCGCCGTCGTGGCGCTGGTGCGCAGCGGCGCCGTGCCGAAGACCTCGAGCGGCAAGGTCCGGCGGCGCGCCTGTCGCGAGGCGCTGGAGCGGGGGGAACTGTCGCTCCTGGAGCTGGATGCGATCGGCTGGACGGCGAAAGTCCCACGGGCCGGGGACTCCGGTTGACGCAGGCGAACCCTCCAAGTAGATTTAGCCCATCTGCAGCCCGGGAGCCCCAAGACCCATGCCGCCACCGAATCACCAAACCGGCTCGCCGGATGACCAGGAACTGGCCGCCGCGCTCAGCGGGAGCCTGACGGTCGACGAGGAGCGGCTGCGGCTGCCGCAGCGGATCCACGCGGTCGCGATCGTGGTCCTGCCGCTCCTGGGGGCGGCCGCGGCCGTCGCGCTGGCGACGCGGGTGCCCATCCGCCCCCTCGACGTGGGGCTGCTGGTCGTCATGTACGTGATCACGATCCTGGGGATCAGCGTCGGGTTCCACCGCCTGTTCACCCACCGGTCGTTCAAGGCGAACCTCCCCGTGCGGGTGATGCTCGGCATCTGGGGGTCGATGGCGGGGCAGGGTTCGCTCTCCTACTGGGTCAGCAATCACCGCCGCCACCACCAGCACGCCGACAAGCACGGGGACCTCCACTCCCCGTACGTCGACGAGGATCGTCGCCTCGGGAAGGTCGAGGGCTTCTGGCACTCTCACATGGGCTGGACGTTCGATCACAAGTTCTCGAACCCGCTGCGCTTCGCGCGCGACCTGTACCGCGACCCGGCGCTGGCGCGGGTGAACCAGCTCTACCTGCTCTGGGTCTTCCTCGGCGTCTCCATCCCGGCGGCGCTCGGCGGCCTGCTGACACGGAGCTGGATGGGAGCGCTGACCGGGTTCCTCTGGGGAGGTCCCGTCCGGCTGGTCCTGACGTATCACAGCACGAACGCGATCGACTCCGTCAACCACATCTTCGGGCGGAAGCCGTACCACACGGGGGACGAGGCGCGGAACAACGTCTGGATCGTCCTCCCCACGCTCGGCGAAGGGTGGCACAACAATCATCACGCGCTGCCGACCTCCGCGCTCTTCGGGTTCCGCTGGTGGCAGATCGACCCTGGCGGGATGCTGATCCGGCTGCTGGAGTCGGCCGGCTGGGTCTGGGACGTGAACCGGCCGACGCCCGTCGAGATCCAGAGCAGGCAGGTCCGCGCCACGTGATCGGCTGTCCCCATCCGCCATCCGGATCGAAGGAACCATGAAGGAAAACCCGTCGGCTCCATCCGCTCGCGCGCCCCAGGACGCGCACCTCGCTCGCCGCTCGAGCCAGCAGATTCAGGCCTGGATCGTCTCGCACATGGCTGCCCTCCTCGACGTCCGGGAGGCGCAGATCGATGCGTCGCGCACGTTCGAACAGTACGGGCTGGACTCGATCGCCGCGGTGGCGCTGCTGAGCGATCTGGGCGTCTGGCTCGGCAAGGACCTGGATACGAACCTGATTGATCGGGACGCCACGATCGCGTCGCTCTCGACGCAGCTCGCGGACCTCGTCCGCGACTGAGCGCGGCGCGTGCCGCCCGCGCGACCGATCCACGACCTCGCCGGCCTGCTGACCTACCGGGCCGAGAGCCGCCCGGAAGACCTCGCCTTCGTCGAGCTGGCGGGCGGCGACCCGACCGGCAAGAGCCTCACTTACGGCAGCCTCGCGCGGCGGGCGCGCCGGCTGGGAGGGTACCTCGCACGGCACACCGCCCCCGGCGACCGCGTCCTGCTCGTGTTCCGCAATCAGCTCGAGTTCATCATCAGCTTCGGCGCCTGTCTGCTCAGCGGGAGGATCGCGGTGCCCGTGGCCACGCCGACGAGCACGCGGCTCGCGGCACGGTTCGTCCGTCTGGTGGAGACGGCGCGTCCGGCGCTCGTGCTCGCGACCCCCGAGATCCGTGCCCGCGCTCAAGCGGTCGTCGCCGGCCACGAGGCGACGGCGGCGGTGCCCTGGCCGGATCTCCCGGAGCTCGACGACGCTCTGGCGGGCGACGGGCCGGAGTGGGCAGCCCCCGACCTGCACGGCGGCTCGATCGCGTTCTGTCAGTTCACGTCGGGGTCGACGGGGAATCCGAAGGGGGTGATGGTGACCCATGCCAACATCCTGCACAACGGCGCGCTGCTCGAGCGCGCCTTCGAGGCCGACGCGAGCACCCGGCTGGTGAGCTGGCTCCCCTTCTCGCACGACTGGGGCCTCATCGGCGCCATCGTCTTCCCCCTCTACGTCGGTATCCCCTGCGCTTTCCTCGATCCGGCGGCGTTCCTGTACAAGCCCGCTTGGTGGCTACAGGCGATCTCGACGTTTCGCGGGACGATGAGCTGCGCGCCCAACTTCGGGTACGAGGCCTGCGTCGAGCGCGTGCTCGAGCAGGACTGCGCCGGCCTGGATCTCGCCGACTGGAGCGTCGCGCAGATCGGCGCCGAGCCGATCCAGAAGCGCACGATGGATCGGTTCAGTGAGCGGTTCGCGCCGTACGGCTTCCGGCCCGAGGCGTTCCATCCGACGTATGGGCTGGCCGAGCACACGCTGATCGTCTCGGGGCTGAAGCGCCGGCGGCGACCCACCCACCTGAACGCCCGCCGAGCCGCGCTGGAGAAGGGCCTCTTCGAGGAGTGCCCGGAAGGGTCGGTTCGCCTCGAGGCCCTCGAAGGGGAGCCCGCCGAGAGGCGGTCAGGTGTCGACCTCGTCGAGGCGGAGCCGCGGATCCTGGTCGGGTGCGGGCTCCCGGTCGCACCGGATCTGCGGATCGTGGACACGGAGACCCGTACGACGTCCCGCGACGGAGAGGTGGGTGAGGTATGGCTCTCCGGGGGGAGCGTGGCCGGCGGCTACTGGGAGGACCCGGTCGCGACCCGCGAGACGTTCGCGGCGACGCGGGCCGACGGAGGCAATCTCCCACACCTCAGGACGGGGGACCTGGGCTTCCTGTGGCACGATGAGCTGTTCCTGTGCGGCCGGCTGAAGGACATGATCATCAAGGGGGGGAACAACCACTTCGCCGAGGACATCGAAGGCTCGGTCGAGCGCGGTCACACCGCGTTGCGCAGTGGCTGCGGGGCGGCGTTCGGAGTCGATGCCGCCGGGCAGGAGCGGTTGGTCGTTGTCTACGAGCTGAACTATGGCCAGAAGCCCGATCCGCCGGCGGTGATCGGCAGCATCCAGAAGGCCATCGGACGCGACCACAACACGCTGGCGGATGCCATCGTCCTGATCCAGCCGGGGACCCTCGAGAAGACCTCGAGCGGCAAGGTGCGGCGGCGAGAGGTCCGCCGCCAGTTCCTCGACGGAGAGCTGCAGGCCATCGGCAGCTGGCGGAGCTGGTAGGTCACGGCTCCGGTAGCAGCCGCTGGATCCCCCCCCCCTGGGTGGCGGCATAGAGCGTGCCGTCCGCGGGGTCGAACGCCAGCGCAAAGACCACACGCACCGGCAATCCGTCGGAGACGTCCACCCAGTGGGCCCCACCGTCGGTGGTTCGCAGCACTCCATCGCGCGTCGCGGCGTAGACGTGAGCTCGGTTCCGCGGATCCACCGCCACGTCGTTGATCAGCATGGGCGGCGAGATCCGCTGCCAGGCTCCCGGCGGCCGCAGGCGGTACACCCCGGTGGAGCTCGCGGCGTAGATCTCGACGGGGTTGCTACGGATGATCTCCATGTGGAACACCGCGTCCGAGATTGCCGTCATCGGCTGCCAACGCTGGGTCGAGCTGAGGAACGCGTAGACGCCGCCCGGCTCGTCGAACCTCGGCGCCCACGGCTGCGGCGGATCGGCGCCCGGTCTGCCGTTCGACGTGCGAAACGACGCCAGACGGGGGGTCCCGTCCGCGTCGACCACGAGGTCCGTGACGCTGGCGGGCAGGGTCATGCCGGCGTTGGCCTCGAACCAGCTCGCCCCGCGGTCCGTGCTGGCGAGCATCCCGCCCTCCTGGGCCGCGGCGTAGATGCGGCGAGGCCAGGCAAGTGTCGTCGCAACCCCCCAGAGGCCCGTCGACGACAGCAGCTGGTTGTCCCCCGGGCTGCACGTCTGGTCGAAGCACGAGAGCGGCAGCCGGTATATCCCCTTCGACTCCGGCGTCGTCCACGCCGGGTTGCCGGTGGCGTAGAGCACCGCGTCACGGTTGGAGGGGTCGGCCGCAAGGCCCCAGGTGTAGATCGCGCTGCCGGCCGACGGCGTGTAGGACCAGTCGCCCGCAATCCCGTTCCAGCGGAACAGCCCCGCCTCAGCCGCCCCGATGATGATGGGTCCCTCTCCAGGCCGCGGAGCAGGGTGTACCCAGATGTCGTTCATCCAGATGGTATGGATCCCCTTCGTCTTCGTCTCGGCAGTCGCGAAGCCGTCCGAGCTCCGGTACACCGACTGCCGACCGCCCGCGGTCCCGTACCAGGTCTTCGAACGGCGAACCACGCCGACCCCCGGGAAATCGTCCTCGATCGTCTCGGTGGGATCCACCGCGAGCCGGAAGGTGAAGCCCGGAGCTCGCCCCCAGGTTATGCCGGCGTCCACGGAGACGTAGAGACCGCTCCCCATGGTCTGGGTCGCCGACGGCTGAAACAGCGGATGCTCGGTCGAGCCCCGGTTGTCGTTGGCGCGCGCCGCGACGACGCTGGCATTGTTCGGGTCGATGACGACCGTGTAGACGAGCGGCAGAACCGTCAACTCCGCGAGCTCGAGTGGGAGCGGCAGGCGCGACCACGAGGTGCCCCCGTCGCGGCTCTCCCAGAGCCAGGAGGACTCGGTCCCGAGGACAAGTCGGTTGTAAGCCTGGGGATCGTGCGCGAGAAACGTGCACTTCTTCGCGTCGGTCGGAAGGTTCCCATTGCGCGCTCGCCAGCCTGTGGTCTGATAGAGGTACACCCCGGAACCGTAGACCATCACCCAGACGCGCCCGACCCTATCCACGCTCACCAGTGGGAGAGCCGAAGCGGTTGCCGAGGGCGCGATCCCGGTATCGTGCTTCGACCACGTCAGACCGAGGTCATTCGACCGATAGACGATGCCGGGCGGGATCTCCCCCGTGCCGGTCCGCCCGATTCCCGCCATCAGGGCCCCGTTCCCGGTCTGCACGACTGAGGTGACCGGGAAGAGGTTCCCATTGGTGTCCGCCACCGGGAGCCCGGCGCTACGCGACTCCCAGGTATCCCCCTCGTCCGGACTGTACCAGACGCCGGTGCGAGCACCCGTGACCAGCACGCGCCGCGGGTCCGTAATCTCGAACGCGACGTCGAGGAACGAATCGCGCCCCATCTCGGGGTCCATCACGAGCTCCCAGTTCTCCGCGCCGTCCCGGCTGCGATGCACGCCGTTGTGGCCGGCCACGAAGACCGTCCTGGGATTCAGGGGGGAAAGCCGCACCATGAACCGATCTCCCCCCTCCGGACCCAGGGATTCCCACGATCGCGCCAACGCCGGGGTCGACACCATGAGCACCGCGACGATGGGCAGCCCAGCGGTGAGCCCGCGTGCCGCCGTCCGCGCAATAATCAATGGGCTCTCGGCATGGTTGTTGCTCCCTAGGACCCGTGTTCGTTCCATGTCGCCAGCGTCTCCCTTACTGAGGCTGCCTCGCGGAGGCCGGAGTTGGCCGTCCCGTTGAGAGGACCGAGGCAGAACCCCGACGCTATCTCGTCAGACTCCTGCTCCCATGATAGAAGCGCCCGACGCCTCCGCCCAGTGTGGAAATCCGCCCGGAGCGTCGTGAAGCGCGTCAGGGGGTGTGCCTCCCAAAACCCCATCGGCCCCGCCAGGTTTGTGTTTCCGGAACGTGCCCAGCATACCCCCGCCACGCATCGCGACGATGGGCAACCCACTCGCGAGCCCGCGTCCCGCCATCCGCGCAATAATCAATGGGTTCTCGGCATGGTTGTTGCTCCTAATGGACCGGTGTTCGTCGCATGTCGCCAGCGTCTCCATTACTGGATGCCTCGCGGGGACCGGAGTTGCCCGAGATCGGGTCCCGTCGGCTTCGTATGGTAAAACAGCATGCGAGAAGGATGCCACGCACTGGCGTCACGGACGTGTCGCAGGTCTCAGATCGCTCGTAATGCAGTCAGATTCTGCTCCATGATACGCGGCTTCGACGCCGGGAAAGCGCCGGGCCGCGGGCAGGCCGGGTTGACGAACGGGGAGGCGGAGGGTACCTTTCGCAAAGCGATCACCCGGTTCATGGCGGCCCGCATGGCCTGGAGTCGTGTTTCGATACGCCCGCGGGTCATCGCAATCAGAGCGGCAAACCGAGGGGTGGGTTTGTCCAGGAGGGTGCACATGAAACACCGAGCTCGTCGTGGCCATCGGCCGTTGCGTCTCCTACTGGGCCTGCCTCTGGCCCTGGTGACTGCTGCGCCGCCGTCGGTTGCCGCGCCCGGCTCCAACATCGTCGTCATCGTGGCGGACGATCTCTCCGAGCGAATGCTCGACGACTTGCTCGCCGCGGACCTCATGCCGCACTTTCGATCCCTGTTCGTGAACGCGGGGATTCGGTTCACCAACTCGTTCGTGACCACTCCGCTTTGCTGTCCATCACGCGCGACACTCCTGACCGGTCAGTACGCACACAACCACGGGGTGCGCTCCAATGATCTCCCGAAGGGAGGCGTCACGCTGCTCAACGATGCCTCGACGCTGGCGACCTGGCTGGCGAATGCGGGGTACCACACGGGCCTGGTCGGGAAGTACCTGAACGGATACGGCAAGGATGCATCCCACACGGTTGCGACGGACGACCCCACCTACGTGCCCGCAGGCTGGACGGACTGGCAGGCGTTGCTCGATCCCAGCCTGACCCGCGTCTACAACTACGAGATGAACGACAACGGCGTGGTGAGACGCTTCGGGGCGCAGCCGGAGGATTACCAAACCGACGTGCTGGCGCAGCGCGCCGTCGACTTCCTGACCGAGCTGCCGGGGCCGCCGCCGAGGATTGACGTGCCCTTCCTTTTGTGGGTCTCGCCTCCGGCACCCCACTCGGAGTCGATCCCGGAGCCGTGCGCCCTGCCGGATCAGGAGATCGGGATCATCCGTCCCGCTCCCAGGCACCTTGGGGTCGCCGCCGCGATCTCGCTCCCACGACCCCCGTCGTTCAACGAGGTCGACCTCACCGACAAGTCAACCTGGCTCCAGGCCGCCTTCCCCACTCGCTACGATCAGGCGGCCGTTGATTGCCTCGAGCAGAGCTACCGGAGCCGGCTGGAGTCGATGGTCGCAGTCGACGACCTGATCGGCGCGGTGACGGACACCCTACTCGCACGCAACGCCCTGGACGACACCGTATTGATCTTCACCTCCGACAACGGCTTCGCGTTCGGGGAGCATCGATTCACCGGCAAGGTTGTCCCCTACGAGGAGTCCGCGCGCGTTCCCCTCTTCATCCGCCTTCCCCAGATGACCTCGAGCAGCAGCACGGCGGCGTTGGTGCTCAACACGGACCTCGCGCCGACGATCGCCGAGCTTGCGGGCGTGACGCCAGGGCTCGTCGTTGACGGCCGCTCGCTCGTCCCGTTCCTCCTGGGGACGCCGCCGCCGGTCTGGCGCGACCTGTTCCTGCTCGAGGGACTCCAAACGGCGCAGAAGGGGCCCATCGTCCCGGCCTACTCGGCCCTCCGCTCCGGTCCCCACGCGCCCTCCCCCAACCGCCTCATGATGAGTTGGGCGGACGGATCCGGGGAGTACTACGACCTGGATCTCGACCCGGACGAGCTGGGAAACACGATCGGCCAGGTGCCGCCGAGCTCGGTGAGGTGGGCGAGGACCCGCGGCTTGGAGCTGAAGGCCTGCGCCGGCCAGACGTGTCGGAATCTGGAGACCTTCTGACCGAGGCTCCCCGTCGAGAGTCCAGGGTTTCCTGACTCCCCCCGTCTGGCTGGGGTGCGCCGGCGGCTCCCCCCTCTTGACAACTCGCACGATCGGCATGAGTTTCTAGCGGGTGGCTCACGCGGGGGGCATTCCCCCGTTCACGGCTCGAACGACCCGCTCTCCGCCAACCGCTACCGAACCGCGCGGCGCCGTCGGGCCGGGCGGCCGGTGCCCACGGCACGGAGGCCTTCGGACTTGCGTCGCTGGCGACGGATCGGGATTTGACGGCTGTGGCCTCCTCGCTTCGCGTCCGCGTCTGCGAGACCGGAGACATCGACGCGCTGATCGCCTTCGACCGGGCACTGGGACGTCCTGTCTCCACTGCCCTGTTCTGGCGCTGGAAGTACTTTGCGAACCCCGCCGGGCCCGCGTGCATCATCGTCGCTCAGGAGGAGGAGCGAATCGTCGGCACGCTCGGGGTCCTGCCGATCCGAATGCGCGTCGCCGGGCGCGTCCTGACCGCGGGCCAGCAGGTGGACGCCGAGATCCTGCCCGAACACCGCCGCGGGGGACTCTACTTTCAAATGGCGGAGATGGTGGGCAAGGAGGCCGACGCACGTGAGATCGCCTTCGGACTCGGGTTCGCCACCGAGGAGACCAAGCAGCTCTCGGTCGAGTTCCTTGGGTTCAGCCTGGTCGGCCCGGTCGGCCGGTTCGTCCGGGTCCTCGACTACAGCCACTACCTGACCCAAGTGCTCGGGGGACCGGCCGGCGACGCTCTCGGGTGGTTGCGCGGCCGCTCGCGCGGCGGCGGCCTCCGCGAACATTTCCCCCTCGGCAAGGGGGTGACGCCGATCGATCGTTTCGACGTGCGGTTCGACGGGCTGGCGGCGGAGCTGAGCCTCGCGTCCATCTCGACGGTCAGGGACTCGGCCTACCTGAACTGGAGGTACGCCGACTGCCCGATCGTCGCCTATCGGCGCTACGCGGTTGAGACCCACGGGGTCCTGCGCGGCTTCGTCGTCTTCCACCGCTCCGAGACCGAGGAGTCGAGCCGGGGAATCCTGGACGAGATGGTCTGCGCGCCCGACGACTTGGAGACTGCCCAGCGCCTGCTCTCCGCGGCGGCTGGAATGCTGAGGGCGGAGGGAGCCGTGAACGTGACCTGCTGGCTGCCCCCTGGCCACCCGCTGGCGGAGCGGCTGCGGGAGAGCGGTTTCCGGAGCCGCGAGGCGCACATCTCCCTGATCGTGATTCCACGGGAGGGGGCCGGTCTCGATCTGGAGCATTTGCGGGACGAGCGTAGCTGGTATTACATGCTAGGCGACAGCGACTACTATCTGCGGACCGGACGGTAGCGCGTGGGGATGGTATGACGCGATTCTCCCGATCTCTGACTTGGTACGTCCCGAGCCTGCTCGCAACCGCGCTCGCTGCCTGCGCCTCGACGGGGCAGGCTCCACCCGCCGCCGAGCCCCCGCCGTCGGATCCGGCGGCGATGGCGGTGCCGACGATCAGCGAGGCGACCCTGGGCCCCGGCGACGAGGTGGAGGTCGCCGTCTGGCGCAACCCGGACCTCGGAGGGAAATACACCGTCGCGACGAACGGAGAGTTCTTCATCCCCCTGGTCGGCGCGATCCAGACCGAAGGAGTGGGGGTCACGGTCATCCGCGACAAGATCACCGAGAGCCTGAGGGCCTACCTCAAGGACCCGCAGGTCACCCTCACGGTGAGCAACTACCGCAGCCGGAAGGTCTTCGTGCTGGGCGAGGTCCAGAAGCCGGGGATCTTCAGCCTCGGGAACCAGAGCATGACCCTGGTGGACGCCATCGCGCTCGCCGGCGGGCTGACGCTCGACGGCAAGGGGAAGCAGGTCTTCCGCATCCCCGCGGGGGAACGCGACGCGAGCGCGACGGGCAGCGTCGAGGAGTACGACATCATGAAGCTGCTGCGGCAGGGGGACATGGCACAGAACCCCCGCCTTGCGAACGGGGATATCATTTATATCCCGCCGACGACGATCGCGAACGTCGATCGGTTCTTCAAGCACTTGCGAAACATCATGGAACCGATTGTCTGGATGGAACGGGCCATCATCCTGGCACCCCACGTCGACGACGCACTCCACGGCGAGGGGGGTGCGGTGCTGATCAACAGCAACTGAACTTCTCTCTCTGGGACCTCAATGCGTTTTCGCAAGCAGCGACCGGAACTGACCTGGCAATCGATCCGCGCCACGCACACGCAGGATGCGCCGGCGGCGCACGCGTACGCGACCATCCTCCGGAAGCTGTTCCTCGACCTAGAGAACGCGGAGAAGAAGACCTTCCTGGTGAGCAGCGCCGTGGACCAGGAAGGAAAGACCATCACCACGCTCCACCTCGCGGTGGCGCTCGCCATTCGGGACAAGAAGGTGCTGGTGGTCGATGCGCACCTGCGCAGTCCGCGGCTCGGGCAGCATCTCGGCCTTCAGGGGGACTCCGGCCTGATCGACCTCCTCGCCGCTGACGGCTTCGCGGGGGATGGGATCGCGGCCGACCCCGACCTCCCGGGGCTCCGCGCGCTGCCGCGCGGGCCCGGACAGGACAAGCTCCTCAGCCCGGCGTCCTGGGCACGGCTCGCCACATTCCTGCAGCAGGCGCGCAAGCGCTTCGACTTCATCCTGATCGATGGCCCTTCGGTGGCCGCGGGCGTCGAGCCCTTGACCCTCGGCCAGATGGCGGACGGCATCCTCCTCGTGGTGGCGGCGGACCAGACCCAGAAATCCGCATTGCTGACCGCGCGAAACCTGCTCCAGAAGAACGGCGGACGGATCGCCGGGGTGATCCTCAACAAGGTTCCGACGTACCTCCCAGCCTATTACACGACTCCCTAAGACGACCGTCCGGCCTCGCCGGGCCGGACAAGATGGACGGGAAGCATGCAGCCGCCGAACGCGAAGATCGAGTACGTCCACTACTTCCGGCTCGTGGTGCGCAAGCGCAAGGGCCTGATCGCGTACGTGGCGCTCGGCACGCTCTTCTCCGTCTGCTTCTTCGGCTTCCTCATCACCCCCGTCTGGGAGGGGACGTCGCTGGTGCTGGTCGAGCGCGCCTCCAAGCAGTCGCTGGGCCTCTTCAAGGATGTCGACATGCCGGTCAGCGAGTCGGGCGGCGGCGTGGCGCTCGAGCTGATCCCCACCCTCACGGGGTGGAACATGGCGTACGACATCGTCAAGAAGTACCACCTCGACGAGCGCATGAGGGTGAGACGCCAGGAGCGGCCGACCCTGCGCGACAAGATCAAGGGGCTCATCGCGGACCTGGTGTACAGCCCGCTCACGCTGATGGAGTGGCTGGGACTCCAGTCGGGCGGGGAGCCGGACTGGCTCGACAAGGCCGCGGACGATTTCGTCGAGGACTGGCTCGACATCGAGGAAGTGGAGGAGGGGACCAGCGTCATCAGCCTCACCGTCTACGGCGAGAGCGAGGAGCTGGCGACCGAGATCTCGAACGACATGGTCGCGATGCTGAAGGACAAGACGCGCTCCTTCACCCGGGAGGGGGCCGAGAACTCCCTCGGGTTCGTCGAGAACCAGGTCGAGGTTGCGGCGCACAATCAACGGCGGGCCGAGGCCGATCTCGCCGCGTACAAGGCCTCGAACCGGCTGTTCTCCCTGGAGGACGACCGGCGCCTGAAGGTGGAGAAGATCGACCAGTTCCAGACGGCGCTCCTCAACACCGAGAAGGAGCGCCAGGAGGCGGAAGCGAACAGCGCCGCCGTGGCGCGCGAGCTGGCCCGGACTCCGGAGAAGAAGATCCTCTCGTCGACCCTCGCGAAGAACCCCGTGATCGTCAGCCTCGAGGACCGGATCATGGACCTCGAGCTAAGGCGCGCCTCGCTCCTCGTGGAGAAGGAGGAGGGGCACCCTGACCTGCAGGTGCTGGCGGCCCAGATGAACGAGGCGCGCGAGGAGCTCAAGACGGCCGTGCAGAGCGTGGTCGGCGCGCAGACCGAGGCGATCAACCCCAACTATCAGGACCTGCTGTCGCGCGCGGTCGATCTGAAGGTGCAGACCGACACGCTCGCCGCCAGGCGGGCGGCGTTCAAGAACATCGTCGGAGCCCTGGAGCGAGACCTCGACGCCCTCCCGGAGAAGGAGATCGAGCTGCGGCGCCTCTCGCAGATCGCGGAAATAAACCGATCCGTCTACGACACGCTGAAGACCCGCCTGGAGCGCCTGAGGATCGAGCAGGGCACCGAGAACAACGAGTACAACATCCGCGTCCTCGACCGCGCCTTCGTCCCGCCGAGCCGCGACCAGGACTGGCCGGTCTGGTGGCTGAACATCGCCGTGGGGATCTTCCTGGGCGGCATCTTCGGGTTCGGGACCGCGTTCGTCATCGAATACTGGAACGAGCCGGTCCTCACGATCACCGACGTCGAGGAAGGAATCGGCGTGCCCCTGCTCGGGCGCGTCGGCGACCTCACTCCGCCCGCTCGATGAGCGCCGTCGCCGCGAAGCGGACCGCCGGGGGCCCATCTCGAGCCGGGATGTTTGCTCGCCGGCGGATCTGAGACTCGCCATGGGCGTCGCCAAGGGGATCACCCGGAACACGTTCTACGTGCTCGCCTCGCAGGTCCTGCAGAAGGGGACGAGCTGGTCGGGGGCGCTGCCGTATCTGAGGCTGTTCCTCGTGCTGGGCCTGACGCTCGCCGCTGCGTACCTTCTGAGGGCCTTCGTGCCATGGGTCGTCCTTGCGGTCGTCGTCGCGGCGCTGTACGTCTGCCTCCTCTACGCGTTCAAGACGATCGCCCAGGATGAGTGGCGCTTCCTCGTGGGGTTGATGGGGAGGAGTCTGGGGCTCCGGCGAGGCGCCGCGTGACGCCCGGAGGAGCGCTCGCGGGCACCGGGACGGTCTCGCGGGGGCCGGGGAGGATCTCCCGGCTGAGCCAGGACCCGGCCGTGCGCAAGTTCGCCCTCTTCGCCGTCCTGCTCGGCTGCTGCGCGTTCTACGGGCTGCTCTTCTCCGTCAACTGGAAGTGGGGAGCGGCGCTCGCGTGCTTCGTCGTGGCCCTCACGTTCGATTTCTGGGACCTGAGGGTCGCCATCCTGCCGATCTTCTTCGCGATCGCCATGGACCGGCTGGGGAAGATCGGAGAGACGCCCCTCACCGTGGCGAAGGTGCTGATCGCCGTCTACATGATCGCCTGGCTCACGACGCTGGCCCTCGAGCGCAAGCCGGAGCCGCTGAATGCCGTACTGCTCAATCCCGTGTTCTACCTGGCGGGCCTGCTGCTCGCCCTCTCGCTGGCGTCGGTCGTCAACGCCCACAACATCGACATGTTCCTGGGGCAGAGCCTACGGCGGATCAACAACTTCGTCCTCTTCGTCATCCTCGTCACGGTCGTGGACAGCCAGAGAGTTGTGCGCTGGATTTTCTACGTGATGATCTTCGCCTACTTCCTCGTGGGCCTGACGACGATGTACGAGCTGATGACCGAGCAGTCGATCCTCCTCACGGTGTGGGGCGAGGAGGACACCGGGCTCGAGTTCACGCTGCAGAGCGACTCCTTCCGCATCGGCGGGCCGGGGGGCGACCCGGACTTCCTCGCCATCTCGATCATCTTTCCGTCGTTGATCGCCTTGAGGCTCCTTTTCGACAAGAATCGCTTCTTCATCAAGGCGCCCGCGGCCATCACCCTGCTGATGCTGACCGTCGCCATGCTGGCCACGGGATCGCGCGGCGGCCTGGTGTCCTGGCTCTTCGCGCTGGGCCTGTTCTGGCTGTTCACGGAGATGCGCTGGAAGTTCCTGATCGCCTCGGGCGCGATGGTCGCGGTGGTCCTGCTGCTCGTGATCCTCTCCCTGACCACGAGCAGCGGGTCGTCCGAGCGCTTCACGGGCGAGACCGGCGGCACGTCGGTGAAGTACCGCCTCGGATGGTGGCAGATCGCAGGCATGATGATCGCGGACCACCCGTGGATTGGCGTCGGCACGGGCAACTTCCCCACCACCGCAGGCCGCTACCGGCCGTTCGTCCCGCAGGTGCCGCGCACCCCCTACTGGACTCACAACAGCCTGTTGCAGACCGGGGCCGAGAACGGCGTCCTGGCGTTCCTCGTGTACGTCGGCATCTACGTCGTGGCCGCGCTCATGATGCTCCGCGTGATCCATCGCGCGCGCGACGCCACCCTGAGAAAGCTGGCGACGACGATGCTCGCCGCGGTCGGCGGCTACTTCATTTTCGCCGGGTCGTCGAACATCCTGGAGAACGAGAACTACTGGATCGTCTTCGCACTGTGCACGGTCGTCTACCGCTTTTTCCTCCTTGCCGAGGCAGGCGAGGGCGCCCCATCCGCGCCGGTGCCGGTGACCTGAGGTGAGGGTCCTGCATGTTCTCAGCGGGAAGGAGAAGGGCGGGATCCTGCGGGTGATCCATGCTGCCTGCGATCCGATCCCTCCCTCCGTCGCCGAGGTCGCGATCCTGCTGCTCGGGGAGACGTCCGCGGCACTCCCGCCCGGCGTCCGCGTGCTTCGCCCAGGGGGGGGCGGCGCGACGAGTTGGGGGAAGCTCGGCCGTGTCCACTCCCTGATCCGCGGAGAGCGATTCACGCTGATCCACACCCATGGCTCCATCTCCAACCTCTACGGATGGAGGCTCCGCCTGAGGATGCGTGGACTGACCCACCTGATCCAGGTCCATTCGCACCTGAGCCTCATCCTGCGCGAGACGCAGAAGTCGCGGATCAAGCGGGCCCTGCTCCTGTGGGGGAACCGGCGAGCGCTCCGCACGTGCGATCGTGTGATCGCGGTGTCGCACTCGATCCGGGACGAGCTCGTGCAGGGCGGCCTCGCGGCGTCGAAGATCACGGTGATCCAGAATGCGGTCGATCTCGACGAGCTCGAATCACGCTCCCGGATGCCTTGCGCGCTGGCCGCGTCCCTCGACAAGGGCGGAGAGGGGACCGCCGTCGTCGGCTCGGTCGGGCGGCTCTCCCGCGTGAAGAACTACCGCCTGCTGCTCGAGGCCGCGCGGCTCGTGCTGCGGGAGCGTCCGGTCACCTTCGTCCTCGTGGGGGACGGACCGGAGCGCGCCGCGCTGGAGCGTGCGGCCGGGGAGCTGGGCATCGCGGCCAGCGTCGTGTTCGCCGGCTGGGTGGAGAACCCGTACCCGCTGCTCCGCGCCTTCGACGTGGTGGCGCTGACCTCGAACTCGGAGGGGTTTCCGGTCGTGCTGGCGGAGGCGATGGGGCTGGAGCGGCCGATCGTCGCCACCCGGGTCGGAGGGGTCGAGGAGATCGTTCGGGACGGCGTGTGCGGGGAGATCATCGCCCCGGGGGACGCAGGCGCTCTTGCCCGCGCGCTGCTGCGCCTGCTCGGGGACCCGGCCCGGCGCCAGGCCTTCGGCCGCGCGGGCCGCGAGATCGTGGCCCGTGACTTCTCGCGCGCCTCGATGCTGGGCAAGCTGCACGCGGTCTACGCCTCGATGGCCCCGGATCGCTCCGGCGCGGCCGGCTCGCGCGCGGTCGGCCCGTGAGCCACCCGCGGCGGATCGTCAAGCTGATCTATCAAGCCTATCTGCCATTCCAGGGAAGGTATCCGCGCGTCTCGGGTCAGGCGAGAATGCTGCGCGAGGCAGGCCACGAGGTCGTCGTCCTCGGGTGCGACCGGGAGGGGACGCGGCCGACCCAGGAGATCCTGGAGGGCATCCGCGTGGAGCGCCTGCGGGTCGCGACCGGCGAGATGAAGGGACCCGTGCGGCAGCTCCTGCCGCTGCTCATCTTCTACGTGAAGGCGTTTCGCTGGCTGCTGCGCCATCCGTTCGACATGCTGCAGTGCCACAACCTGGACGTGCTGCCGCTGGGGTACGCTGTCCGGCTCGTCAAGCGGGTCAAGCTCGTCTTCGACGCGCACGAGCCGAACTACTACGCCCTGTGGCCGGATCGCTGGCGCTTCGTGTTGCGCGTGGTCGAGGGCGTCGACATGTTCTTCTCGCGGCGGGCCGACGCCGTGACCGTCACGAACGAGTATCAGGTGAAGAAATACCGGGAAGGGGGGATCAAGCGCGTGGAGCTGATCGGCAACTATGCCTCCCCCGACCTGCGGGCGCCGGAGGGCGAGATCCCGGCCGCCACGGCCGCGCCGTACATGTTCGGGAGGTTCGGCACGTTCTACCCCGACGTCGGCCTCGAGGAGACGCTGCTGGCCCTGCGTCAGGTCATCGTCAAGCACCCGGAGGTCCGGTTCCTCGTGGCGGGGAGGGTGGTGGACGCGTACCAGGAGCGCTTCCAGGCCGAGATTGCGCCGCTCGGAGAGCATGTCGTCTGCACCGGCGCGTACGCGGCCAGCGAGATGCCGAGCCTCTATCGGCAGATCCGCGCCTCCTGCCTCATCTATCCGAGGAGCGACTGGTTCCGGAACATCACGCCGCGGAAGTTCTTCGACTCGCTCACGAACGGCGTGCCGGTCCTGATGACCGACATCGGCGGCCTCGGGGAGGTGGTCCGGCGCCATCGCTGTGGCCTCGTCGTGGAGGCGAAGGACGTGGACGGCATCTGCGAGGCGATGGAGACGCTGATCACCCGCCCGGACCTGGTGCAGGAGATGTCGCGGAACGCGTTGGCACTGGCGCGGAGCGAGTACAGCTGGGATGCCGTGGTACGGAAGTACGCGCGGCTCATCGAGGAGATCCATGGCGGCTAAGGTGTTCATCCTGGGGATCGACGGCGCGACCTTCGACATCATCCGTCCGCTCGTCGAGAGCGGCCGCGCTCCGAACTTCGCCAAGGTGATGCGCGAGGGGACCTGGGGACCGCTGCGCTCGACCATCCATCCGATCACGCCCGCCGCCTGGTCGAGCTTCGCCACGGGGAAGAACCCGGGCAAGCACGGGATCTTCGACTTCACCGCGCCAATCCGCAGGAACTACGCCTTCAAGCTCAACAACGCCCGCGATCGCAAGGCGGCCAGCTTCTGGGCTCAGCTCGGGCGCGCCGGCAGGCACGTGATCGTGGCAAACGTGCCGTTCACCTATCCCCCGGAGTCGGTCCACGGCGTGGTCATCTCCGGGTTCGACACGCCGGGCGCGGACCGGTCGATGGCCTCCCCCCCGGAGGTCTACGACGACCTCGTGTCCCACTTCGGCAGCTACACCCCCGACTGGTCGTTTCCGGCCGGCAAACGCTACGAGCCGGAGAAATACCAGCAGGAGGTCGCCGACGTGATCCGGCGGCGCGCCGACGCCACCCTGTACCTGATGAAGCGCTACCCCTGGGACCTCTTCGTCACGGTCTTCCAGTCGATCGACCACATCCAGCACGTCTACTTCGGGCTGGGAGAGCCGGGGCTGAACCGGATCCGCGAGGCGTACGAGCGGATGGACGAGGCGCTCGGCCGCATCCTGGAGGCCCTCGACGCCGAGACCACGCTCATCATCATGTCGGATCACGGCGCCGGAGAGATCCGCAAGGTCTTCTTCCTCGATCAGTGGCTGGAGCGGGAGGGGTTTCTCGTCCCGAATCGCGGGGCGTGGCTCGAGTCGCTGGGCCGGAGCCTCGGGCGCCGGACCCGGATGCTCGCGAAGAAGCTCCTCCCCGTACGCGCGCGAGGCTACCTGCGCGGCCGGATGCCCGGCGTGCGCAACTTCGTGGTGTCGTATGCCGCGGGGCGTCCGGTCGAGTGGTCGCGGACGCGCGCCTACTCGGGCGGGATGTACGGGAACATCTTCCTGAACCTCAAGGGACGCGAGGCGCAGGGGATCGTGGAGGCGGCGGAGGCCCGCGCGCTCTGCGCCGACATCCGATCGCGCCTGCTGGCGCTCGTCGATCCGGACACCGGCGAGAAGGTCGTCGAGGCGGTCTACGATCGCGACGAGGTGTACACCGGCGACTTCGCCGAGGGCGCGCCGGACCTCCTGATCCACTGGAAGGACTACGCCTACTTCACCAAGAAGGGGATCGACAAGGAGGGGATGATCTTCAGCCGCGACCTCACGCTCGACTCCTCCAGCTATCCGCACAGCGGCACCCACCGGCTGGACGGCATCTTCCTGGCGAAGGGCGCGCACGTCCGTACGCAGCAGACGATCGCCGACCTGAGCATCCTCGACGTGGCACCTGGGGTGATCTACCTCCTGGGGAATCCGATCCCCGACGACATGGACGGGCGCGTCCGGATGGAGATGTTCGAGGAGGGGTTCACGCGCGCGAACGCCCCGCGATACTATCGGGACACCGACTCGCCGCAGGCGGGCGGCGAGGCGGGCCCCTCCGCGGAGGCCGAGGACGAGGAGCTGCGGCGGCGGCTCGCGAGCCTCGGGTATCTCGATTGACCGCGTCCGTCCACTTCGCTGCTGCCCGAGCCGAGTCCCGAGATAGGGCGTCCGCCCTTCCTCGGACCTGAGTCGCGCCATGGGCCTTGCGAAGAGGATTACCCGGAACACCCTTTACGTCTTCGCCTCGCAGATCCTGCAGAAGCTCGTCAACGTCGTATTCATCGCCTCTGCGGCCCGTCTCCTGGGCGCGACGGGATACGGCGACTACGTGCTGGTGAGCACGATGGTCATCGTGGCAACCACGATCGCGAACTTCGGCATGCGCCCGATGATCATCCGCATGGTCAGCCGGGAGAAGGAGCGAGCCGCGACCCTGCTGAGCAACGTCTTGGCGGTCCGTTTGGCCTTCGCCGGAGCCATCTATCTAGGCCTCATCGCCTTTGCGTCCCTTGCCGGCTATCCCAAGGAGATCCGCACGCTGGTCGTCATCGGCGGGCTGGCGACTCTCTTCAACTGCGTGCAGGACGCGCTCGACGCGGTGATGATCGCGTTCGAGCGGATGCAAGCCCTAGGGCTCTTCATCGTCCTCTCGTCGCTGGTCTTCACGACGACGGGGATCGCGGTCCTCTGGTTCGGCTACGGTCTGGTGTGGCTGTTCTCGGTGAACGCCGCCGTCGAGGCACTGTTCGTGCTGATCTCGGGCTGTTTCATCTGGAGCCGCCTCGCACGCTTCGGCTTCAGCCTGGACTTCGCGGTAGTCAAATCTGTGCTCGTCGGCGGTTTTCCGTTCTTCATCACCATTCTGTTCGGCTTCACGGACACGAAGGTCGACGTCTTGATGTTGTCATTGGTTTCGGGCCCGATCGACAATCGCCTGGCGATAGGGTACTACGGCCCGGCGCACACCATCCTCATGACGATCCTCCTGCTCCCACGAAGTGTCAACACGGCGCTCGTCCCGGTGGTCTCGCAGAAGCTCTACATCGAGCCGGATGTGGTCCGGAATCTGGTGGAGAAGGCGACGAAGGTCATCATGATCACGGTCAGCCTTCCTCTGATCCTGCTGACCTCCCTGTTCTCGGAGCATCTGGTCCGCCTTATCCTCGGCCCGCAGTTCCTCCCCACGGCGACAGCGCTGGCGGTCCTGGGATGGGCCTACGCGTTCCAAGCGATGAACCTGCCGTCGCATTCAGTCCTGGGATCGACCAAGGAACTGAAGGCGTTCCTCCCGCTGCTGGCGATCTCGTTCGTGCTCAACATCACGCTGAATCTCGTACTGATTCCCCGCTACAGCTATGTCGGCGCGGCGATGGGTTCAGTCGTCGTGTATAGCGTCGGCTTCTTCACGCGGTTCTATTTCCTGGAGAAGATCCTCGGCACGCGATGGTCGACGGTACTTCCGTACCTGAGGCTGTTCCTGGTTCTCGGACTTACCCTCGGCGCGGCGTACCTGGCCAAACCCTATCTACCATGGCCGGTGCTGGGCGCGCTGGTCGCGATCCTCTACGTCGGCCTGCTCTATGCGTTTGGGACGGTCGATAGGGACGAGTGGCACTTCGTGACGGCGCTGCTGAGCAGGAAACTCCAGCGAGGAAACCGATGAGGTCTTTATTTCGAAGGGGTAGCGCAGCAGCCAGCGGAACGCCTTGACGTGGATCCGCCGTTGACTTGACAAACGCGGAGGACGCTGCTGATAATGACCGCTCTATTGCCGCCCGGGGACCTCGCCGCGGCACGAACCCCGACACGCAGTCCAGGATCTTGACTCGACACCCGTTCATGCGGCCTGACCCCGATACCCTGTTCTTCCTCGTCAGCACCGGTCGGTGCGGGTCCACCCTGCTCCAGGCGATGGTGTCTTCCCATCCACGCCTCTACATTCCACCCGAGCTGCGCTACTTCGGACGCCACGATCCGATCGCGAGGTTCACCGATCCGCTGAGAGACGCGGACGTCGACGCGTACCTCGCCCGCTGCGCCATGGACATCTGGTGGCAGGACATGGGACTCGATCAGGCCGCCTTCGAGTCGGCCGTCAGGAGCCAGGTCCGCAGCTCCCGGGAGATCTATCTGTGGGTGGTGGGCCACATCGCCGAGAAGAGGGGCAATCTCAAGCCGCGCATCGGGGAGAAGACCACCTACTATGCCCTCCACGGCGCGCGCATCAACGAGCTGTTCCCGCGGGCGAAGTTCATCCACATGTACCGCGACCCGCGCGACGTGGCGGCCTCGTACCTCGCTCAGTACTGGACCGCGGGGCGGACTGCGCTCGCATGCGCCAAGTTCATGAAACGGATCTACAACCAGGCGGAGCGCCTTGCAGAGCTGGTCGGATCGAATCGCTTCTGCGCCATGAAATACGAGACCCTCGTCGCGGACCCCGAGCAGGAGCTCCGGCGGCTCTGCGCGTTCCTCGGCGAGGAGTTCGATCCCGCGATGCTGAGATACGAGGACCGGAAGGAGTCCGGGTACCTCGAGGTAGAGGAGGAGTGGAAGGGCCTGACCCGGAAGCCGCTCACCCCTTCTCGTATCGGCAAGTACGCCGAGCGCCTCACCCCACGGCAGATCTGGACGGTGGAGAGCGTCCTCGGGCCGCTGCTGACCCGGCTCGGGTACGGGCAGGCGTTCCGCCATCCCGGGCCGCTCCACTGGCGCGGCGGGCTGTTCGCCGAGCGCGCCTATCGAGGCATCCTGCGCTCCGTCGGAGTCCGGAACTCGCTCTTGAACGAGCAGGCCATCCTTGCGCGCCGCAACGAGCTCGTCGAGAGGCGGAAGGGCCAACCCGCCTGAGGGCACAAGGGGCGTGCGCCAATGAAGGAATTCGCCGACCGGGTCGCGATCGTCACGGGGGGCGCCTCGGGCATCGGGCGCGCGCTATGCGAGGAGCTGGCGCGGCGCCGGGCGATCGTGGTGGTCGCGGATCTGAACGGCGAGGAGGCGCTCGCCGTGGCGCAGGGGCTGACAAAGGCCGGCGGATCCGCGTGGGCCGCGCCTGTCGACGTCTCCAGCCAGGAGAACCTCGAGTCTCTGGTTCGCGAGGTAATCCGCAGACACGGCAGGATCGACCTAATGTTCAACAATGCCGGGATCGGATGGTCGGGCGACTTCCGCGAGATGCCAGCGACGCACACGGACCGCGTCGTAGGTATCAACCTGCTTGGGGTGCTGCACGGGACCGCCGCCGTGTACCGCCACATGGTGGAGCGGGGCTCCGGCCACATCGTCAACACGTCGTCGTTCTTCTCGGGGCTGGTCCCGGTGCCGGGGATGTCGGTGTACACCGCGACGAAGCACGCGATCGTCGGGTTCTCGCTGGCGCTCCGCGACGAGGCCCGCTCGCTCGGAGTCGACGTGAGCGTCGTCTGCCCGAGCTTCATCCGCTCGAACATCGACGCGAACTCGGACTTCATCCTGCGTGGCCGGTCGGCACCGGCCAACGCCGCGGCACCGCGCCACACGCTCGACGCCGCGGCGGTCGCGCGGAGGGTCTTGAGCGGCATTTCGCGCAATCAGGCGGTCATTATCATGCCGTCCTTCGCGCGGCTGCTCTGGTGGCTCTATCGCGCCGCGCCCCGGCTGTTCCTGGCGCTTCAGCGCTCGGTCGTCATGGGGAAGAAGCTGCGCCGCAGGCGGAGATCGAAACTCGGGTCCGCGCTCCTCGCTCCGGCGCGCTGGCTCTACAAGGTCATGACGCGCGGCGCGAGGACGAGATGAACCCGGTCCATTCCGGCGTCGTCGTGACCGGGGCCTCCTCGGGGATCGGCCTCGCGGCCTGCCGCCGGCTCGCGGCCCACGGATTCCGCGTCTTCGGCACTGTCCGGCGCCTCGAGGACGGGGCAGCTTTGCGCCAGATGGGCGCGACCGCCGTACTTCTCGACGTGACGGACCGAACGAGCATCCGCGCCGCGCGGGATCAGATCTCGACGCTGCTCGCGGGCGCGCCGCTGGCCGGGCTGGTGAACAACGCCGGCATCTCGGGCGCGGGTCCGCTTGAGCTGACCGACCTGGACGAGTTCCGCAGGATGTTCGAGGTCAACACCCTGGGCGCCGTGACGGTTACCCAGGAGTTCCTCCCGCTCCTCAAGGCGGCGCCCGGCAGGATCGTCAACATCAGCTCGATCTCGGGGCGGATCGCTCCCCCCTTCATGGCACCGTATGCGGCGTCGAAGTTCGCTCTCGAGGCCGTGTCGGATTGCCTGCGCTACGAGTTGCACCCCTTCGGGATCGCGGTCGTCGTCATCGAGCCCGGCATCATCCACACGCCGATCTGGCGGAAGGGCGCCGAGCGGGATCTGGGGCCGGTCAGGAACACGCCGTACGAGGAGGTGATCACGAAGATGCGTGACTATGCCGCGTCCGTGGATGAGCGGGCCATCCCCCCCTCGCGCGTGGCGGACGCGATCCTGCACGCCCTCACGACGCGCAGGCCGGAGTCGCGTATCCTGGTCGTGCGGAACCGGCTGTTCTTCACGCTCATCGCGCTGTTCCCCGATCGGGTGCGGGACCGGCGGATCATCCGGCGACTCTGGGGCAAGCCGTAGAAGCGGTGTGAGAACCTCCGTCATCCGGCCCGGGATTGGGCGCGGCGCAGTTCTACCGCGTTGTGGCTTTCCCTGTACCTCGGTACCTCCAGCCGCTTCACGGGATCGTCGTGATCGTCGTCACGCTGTCGGCGCTGACGGCGAGGCTCGGTTGTTTTCTGGTCACGCGCCGGGCGGAGGGACGGCCGCCTGCGCACGACTAAGCTCGTGAGCGGCCTCCTCATCACGCTGGCCTTCGCCGGCGTGATCGTCGCGCAGGCGCCGCCGGCCACCGCGGAGTTCCGGCGTGCCCGGCCGAGCGCGAAGGTTGCATCGTACGACGGGCCGGGCGGAAGCAAACCGGAGGACGCACCCTCGGGGCGGAGGCGATCGAGCAGCTGAAGAGCCTGGGGTACGTCCAGTAGACTCGCCGCGGACCGGAGTCCGCGCGCGCCACCACGAGGAGCCGTATGGAGCCGTTCAAGCTGGACTTCGCCGGCATCGGCATCGCCAAGTCGGGCACGACGTGGCTCGCCGTCTGTCTCGCCGAGCATCCCGCGGTGTGCATGGCCCTCGGGAAGGAGACGAACTTTTTCATGAAGTCGCACATCGCGTCCATCCTGCCGCTGCGCACGCGGTTCCACACGGCGCATCACGACGAGGGGATGGTCTGGTACGAGTCGCGTTTCGCGCACCACCAGCCGGGCCAGCTCCGCGGCGAGTACAGCAACGGCTATGTCGGCGACCCGGAGTCGGCGCGTCTGCTCCACGAGCACAACCCCGGCGTGAAGCTCCTGTGCTGCTTCCGGAATCCGGCGGAGGTGATCTACGCCGGCTACTTCCAGCTCGCCCGGATACAGCCTCTGCCGGAAAGCTTCGAGAAGACCCTCGAGAAGTACCCGACCTTCCTCGAGTACGGACGCTACCTGCGGAATCTGCAACCCTTCCTGGAGCGCTTGCCCCGCGAGAACCTCCTCCTCGTCGTCTACGACGACATCAGCGCGGATCCGGCCGCGTTCTACCGGAGGATCTGCGAGTTCCTCAGGATCGACCCGGATTTCATCCCCCCCTCGCTCACGAAGCGGGTCAATCCGCGCACGCTGGTCAAGCACCGTTGGGTGCGCGACTTGCGCTTCCGGTTCAACCGGGTGATGCAGAGCACGGCGGCGACCCGGATGGCGCGCCGCGCGCTCGGCCGCGCGGGCCTGGGAAACCTGGTGCTAAAGCTGCTCCAGACAAACGAAATGGAGGCCCCGGCCCCGCTGATGGCGCCGGCGACGCGCGCCCGGCTCGTGCAGCTCTACCGGGAGGACAACGATCGTTTGGGAGCGTTTCTCGGACGCGATCTGTCGCACTGGAATCGCTGATGAGCTCGCTCATCTCCTGGGAGGACGGGGAGCGTCGGGGAATTGCGGTGCGTGTGCACACGATGGGCCCCGGCGACGACTTATTGATAGTCTAGAATGCAGCCTGAAACGCATTCCGCCGAGGCTGGGGAGACGCGATGAGCTACTTTCAAATACCTCGTATATCGGCAGATATCGACCTATTCATGGGCGAGTACTATCGTCCTCGCAGGCCGGTGATCCTCGAGGGTGTCCGTCTTGGCGAGGCGTTTACGCAATCCCTGACTCCAGAGCATCTAGGACAATTGTTGTCGTCCAAGAAAGACGCCGTGCATGAACGTGCGAACGCGTGGATCATTGATGATGATTCGTTCTTCACTGAGCGACCACAGTGGCCACCTTTCTGCACCGAGTTGTTGAGGCGGATCTCACTGAGCCAGCCTCCAACAACGCGGTTGTGGACGTCATCTAGCCGGACTTTTACTGCTTGGCACTACGATGGTAACTCCGCAGATGGACTCAATTGTTCCGTCGTTGGGAGAAAACGATGGACTCTCGTCTCCCCAGACACACCTCTACCATGGTTCGCCTTTTCACAAGCTTCCCCGAAAAGCAACGAGCCTCTCAACGATGCCGAAAAGCGCAATTTGAAGTGGACGGAATTCGAGCTGCTGGCCGGTGATCTCCTTTTCCTTCCCCGACATTGGTTCCATCATGTTCAATCTCTCGCCGATTGGAACGCGAACCTGAACTGGATCTGGACGGATCGCAGTGTTCCGCTGAACACCAAGACATCGCTCCGCGAAGTGGAAATGGTGGCGTTGCGATACTGTATTTCGAGCCTTCGAAAGAACTTCCTTCGACAAGAGTCTAAGTCTGACTATTTGGAGACCTATGGAGGCGTTGGGAACTTCGCGATGCCACGAGACTTCTTGAAGCGGACAGGATACTTGCAACTGATTCCAAGATTGTTCATGGAGCTGGCCGCGCTGCCCTCACGAAGGACACTCCGCAAACTTCGACAAAGGCGAACGGCGCTCAACGACGGCGTTCCGCGATCGGCCGGCGACTATTGGGCGAAGAAACCCAAGAGTACTGGCTGACGCACTGAATCGAGCCGATCTGCGAGGTCCTGCCGATCGCCTCGTCGCTCTCCTACACGCAGAGGGCCCGGCATTCGGAGCCCGACCGACTGCCTGCCCGAGCGCGGCGCGATGCGGTCCAGTGCCAGGAGATCGACTCCATCTGACGCAAAAAGAGCCCCCGGTCTACGGCGTTCACAGGGTGTGGCGGCGGCCCTGGTCACTCGGACCTGAAAAACGAACGAGGCAGCGGCACCGCGGGATGGGGGCCGGAGCAACGGGAGAGGAGGAACTCGTGCCGGGGTTGGCCGGGGTTATTGACGAAGGAGTCGCGTCCGAAGCGCTCAAGCAACTGGTTGAGCGGATGTGCGCCGCGATCCGCCATCGATCGGATCAGGCCATCGTGGTGTCTGCGCAGGAACGCGCGGCCCTGGGCCGCGTATGCTCGGACCACACCGACCCTGAATCGCAGCTCGTGTTCAATGGAGATGGATCGCTCTGCTTGATTCTGGAAGGGGAGCTTTACGATAGAGGCAATCTCGAAAGGGAGCTTGGAGAAACAATCGACCCGGGTCTCGAGCGTTTGGATGACGCCGCGTTTACCCTGGCGCTGTTCGAGAAACACGGGACCGACTTTGTCGCCCATCTCAATGGCTCCTTCTGTTTCGCCGTTTGGGACGCCAGGAAGAAGAGTGCCACCCTCGTCACCGATCGCTATGGACTCCGGCCACTCTTCTACTCGACCCAGGGTGGCCGCTTCTCGTTTTGCAGTGAGGTGAAGGGGATTCTGCAAGACCCGGCGTTCCGGCGGCGAGTCGACCATCGTTCGGTGGCTGACTTCCTCTCGTTCCAGATTATCACCGGTGACAGGACGTTCTTTGAAGGCGTGACGCTCCTTCCGAACGCCTCGGTTCTCACCTGGAAGGGAGGGACGACTTCGATTCAGCGATACTGGGACATCGACTTCCGCGAATCGGAGCAGAAGCTTTCTGAAGACGAATACGTAGAGCGGCTCGGGTTTCTGATTCGCCAAGCGGTCGAGCGCCGCTCTCGGGACTCCGGCACCAAGGGAGTGTTCCTCAGCGGCGGGCTGGATTCGAGGGTCCTTCTCGACGCCCTTACCAGCACCGTGTCCGGCGTCCACTCGTTCACCACTGGGCTGCCGGATACTCATGACGTCCGCTTTGCCAAGCAATTGGCCGAGGTGAACGGAAGCGTTCACCACTACAAGGAGCTGACTCCGGATTTTCTACCCACCTTTGCCGAGAGGACGGCCTGGCTCAGCGACGGGATGTGTAGCTGCGAGCACTCGACGATCCTCAACCTCGCGGCAACGGCGAGAGAACACTGCAGGGTCGTGTTCGACGGGTTGGCCGGTGATGCGCTCATTGCGGGCCTGTACCTCAAGAAGGACATGTTGACGGAGGATCAGGGGGACGAACACTTCGTTGAGTCGGTGTATCGTCGAATGGCTAGGGTCTTTCCTGAGGCTGTCTGGCAGAGCATCTTTGTCGATGACTACTATCAGCGCATCAAAGGAGAGGCGATGGCGTCGATTCGAGAGGTCGCTCGCAGCGCTCCCGCAGCGCCTGTTCCGAACAGGACCGATTACATCTACTTCAAGACCCGGCAGAGGCGATTCATTTTCTTCGGCCCGATCGTCACCCGAACACAGTTGGAATGCCGAACGCCGTACTACGACAACGATCTGGTTGACTTCGCATACCGAATTCCTGCGTCGATGAAGCTCGGTAAGCGACTTCACCTCCGGATGGTGCGCGAATGCTTCCCTGCAGCGGCCAGGGTGCCATGGTCTTTCTCCGGACTGCCGGTCGTATCGAGCACGCCGAAGCGGGTTTTGGCGCGACGAGCCCTCTATCGAGGAGAACGGGAGCTACGAGACCGGATCTACCGGCTTAGCGGAAGGAGAATCCTTCTTCCGTACAGAAGAGAGTTCAAAGACGTCGCTTATTGGCTGCGCACAAGCTCGTCCGACTGGGCTCGAGGCCTGATTCTGGGATCGAGACTGATGGAACGTGGATACTTCAACCGAGGAAACGTCCGTCAGATGGTAGAGGATCATATGAGTGGAAGGGCAGATCATACACATCGTCTGTGTACTTTGATCACTTTTGAACTCTGGCACCGGCTATTCGTCGACTGACCCGTGCGACTCAGGAACAAAAGTGGACCGCGGGCCTCGAATGCGGGTAAGTCACCGGCGACGTGGCCGCCCGTAACGCAGCGCCGTCGCGAATCAGACTCAAGGCCGGAGCGCGCACCCCCCGCGACGCCGGGATCTCTACCACCCCTTGCCACGCGGCCGCGCTCTCCCCGCCGGCGACACGAATTGCTGGCAGCACCATCTCCCCGTTTTCCCACATCCCAGCGTAACTCCTCGCTCTGCCCCGTCTGGTCCTGCTGACGCGGATTTGAGAAGGTAGCGCCTCGAAAGGGGGTGCTGCCGTGCCGTCATCCGCGTCGTCGCTGCATCATACGATCTCCCGCCTTCGCGGGACCACTTCCCGCCGTTCCGTGCGCTATCCGTTACCTCTGCGCCGCGAGATACTGAGCTTTGCCCGCCGCCGTCGCGCCGCGGGGGATCGGCTCAAGGGGATCGCCCTCGACCTCGGGCTGCCGTGGCAGACGCTGCACCGCTGGCTCGAGGCGTCCCCACGCCGCCGCTTCCGACCGGTGGCGGTCGTGGCGATCCCGCCGGCGCCCGCAGCTCCGCGCTCGTCGGTGTCGATCGTGACCCCGCAGGGCTTCCGGGTGGAGGGGCTCGATCTGGAAGCGGCGGCGGATCTCCTGAAGCGTCTGGGATGATCGGTTCCACCCGTCAGCTCTCCGTCTTCGCTCACCCCGAGCCGGTCGACATGCGCAAGGGGTTCGACGGGCTGGGCGCGCTCGTGGTCTCCGGGCTAGGCCGCGATCCGCTGTCGGGCGATCTCTTCCTGTTCGTCTCCCGGGATCGCGAGCGCGCGACATTCTGCCTCCTCCGGGCTAGAGACTCGGCAGGCGTAGTGTTTTGTTGTCCTGTAGAGTCTTGAAGTTGCGTGGTCGACGACCAACGATTCCTTGCACGCCTATCCGTACGGCCTCGGTCTGGAGCGCGTCCACAGCCACCTCCCAAGGCGCCGAAGGCATGCGTTGGCTCGCCGGAAGAGCACCGGTCCGGATGAGCCGATGCACGGACCCCACGCAGATCTTGAGGCGACGGGCCGTCTCGTCGACGGAGATGAACGCCGGTATCACGTCAGAAGGTGTGAAGCGGGGGATCGCCAGGCGCTCCCGTAGTACGCGCACGCGTTCGGTCGTCCAGCTCTGTCCATCCTCACCCTTGCATCGCATCCGATTCATCGTGACGGCGAGGTCCAGGTCGGACCAGTGTCCACCGAGCCTGCTGATGACGTCCACCGCATTGGGGTGCTTGGTGGGGAGGCGACTGACACGAACACGTGACACGCGTACCTCCGTGTGACGCCCGCCCGCCCAGTGGATCCTCAACACCACCTCATGACGCCCCTCGTCCCTATTCACAATCACCTCGCGGATGAGCGTCCGCACGATCCTCTGCTTGAGGGCACCATCAGAGGATGAGGCATTCCACACGGTCGGCAAATCGTATGCCAGGGCGCGGAGAGCGTCCACGTCCGGACGAGGTCGCGTGGCCGCCTGCGCGTCGAGCTCGGCCTGGCGGTGCTCCAGCACTCTAACTCGTTCCAACGCGGTCTCCCACCGCGTCTCCAGCTCGCGAGCAACGAGTCGCTTGCTTGGATCGACGGCGGCGTGACGCCGTTCGGCCAGGGAGGCCTCGTAGCGAGCTTCCTCCACGGCCAGCGTCTGCGCCTTGCGCTGTTCCTCGTCGAGTCGCTCGACCTGAGCACCGGCCTCGAGCGCCACCTCGACGGCGTGCGGTGCCACCGCGTTGAGCAGCTCGGCAGCGACGGCGCGGTCCACCCGAACGCCTCCCACACCGAAGCAGCCAGAGCCTGCTCCGCGCATCACGTCCCCGCGGCACAGGTACCGATGTGCGTGCCCCGACCGTGCGCCGTAGAATACGTGCAGCATCCGACCGCAAACACCGCAGCGAAGCAGGCCAGTCAGAAGCGCCCGGCCACCGCGGCCCGACTTCCTCGCCGCCCGCTTCTGCATGTGCGCGTTCTCGCTCAGCACGCGCAGATTATCCTCGTATTCGGCCCAGGTGAGGTAGCCCTCGTGGTGGTCTCGCAGGAGGACGCTCCACCGTTCACGCGGCTTCTGATGACCGGACGTCCGGAGCGCACGTCCTCCCACGATGCGCGTGCGGTTCTCCGTGCGGCCGAAGGCGTACGCTCCGGCATAGAGCGGGTTCTGAAGTGCTGCCAGGATGTTGTGATACGCCGGCGCCTGCCACCCGATTCCAGTTCCACGCACCCCCTGTCGTGCCACCGGCACCTCGACCTTGGTATCGCGCGCCCAGAGGAGAACCTGCCGCGCGCTTCCCAGCTCGCGGAACTTCTGAAAGATCGTGCGCATCGCCTGTGCGACGCGCTCGTCTGGGTCGACCTCGATTCGCCCGAGCTCATTCCAGCAGAACCCGGGCGGTAATCCGAACCGCAGTTCGCCGCGTTCGGCCTTCGCATCGCGGGCCGCGAGGCCGCGTTGCCGAAGCAGGCTCAACTCATACTCGGACATGGTGCCCTTCAGACCCAACAGCAGCCTGTCATTGAGCAATCGCGGGTCGTAAACGCCATCCAGGTCGAGGACCAGCGTCCCCACAAGCGCGCAGGGATCGATGAGGTGGTGCCAGTCTCGCCCGTTGCGTGCGAGACGGGAGGCTTCGATACAGAGCACAGCCCCCACCGACCCGGAGCAGACTCGGGTAACCAGGCGCTGGAAACCCGGACGATCGACCAAACCCGACCCCGAGCGACCGAGGTCATCATCGATAGTCTCGACGGCGGCGAACCCCATCGACCGTGCGGTATCGGCCAAGGCGTACTGACGCCTTTGGCTCTCCGTGTGCTCGAGAACCTGTGCCATCGTCGATTGACGGACGTAGACCAGGGCACCACGCTGGAGATGCTCAGGCGTGATCTTCGGGTTCACCGACCCCTCCTTTCTCGTCGCGGACTGGGCTTACGTCGAGGCTCGTGAGCAACATCTCCGCGAACCCTCGGATTGCGCTGCGGAGCCCTTGCTCTGCGAGCGGGACGGTCTCCTCGGGGGGCGGGAACAACTGTGGGTGATTCCGGAGTCGGAGGCGGTGCCGCCGTGTCATGTAGGGGTCCCTCCTTCGAAGGAGATTCGACCCTGTCGGCGGCCTGCGAATCAAGCAATCGGGAGTCCAACCGCCCTCGGAGTTGCTGCAGCGCTGGGATCGCGACGAGAGCTGGACCCTCTGTTAGCGCGGCGCAGAGGGTTGCGTTGAGCATCCAGGCCGGGAGCTCGCGGACGAAGCCCGAGGGCGCCTCGACATGCACCAGTTCCTCATCGCCCCTCCCCACCCGGCGGAACGCGTGAACGAGAGCGCCATGCAGTGGGTGCCATCGGTATTCGATGCGCGAGGTCGATCGGTATGTTGAATGTGGCTTGCGTGCGTCGCCGCGCCAAGGTGCTCCTGTGGGACGGCACCGGGCTGTGCATCTACGCCAAGCGGCTGGAGGAGGGGCGCTTCGCCGACCTGGCGCGCTCTCCCCGCGCCAAGACGACACGGCTGACGCTGACGGAGCTGCAGCTTTTCCTCGAAGGGAGCGCGCTGGTGGGACGGATGCCGCTCAGCCCGGCGCCGTTCGCGCGGAGTTTTCTTGCTCCGGAGATCGCTCCATGATCTAATGCGGGCATGGTGCGGATCGAGCACGAGCATGACATCGAAGTGCTGCGCCAGGTCGCGCGGCTGCTCGATCGCGAGAACGAGAAGCTCCACGCCCGCCTGGCCGAGCAAGCGCGACAGCTGGCGAGGCTCGACGGCAGCGCCGATGCCCAGGCACGGCTCGCCCTCGAGCTCGAGCGCCTGCAGGAGATGCTCTCTCGCCACGAGCGGGCGTTGTTCGGCGACTCCTCCGAGCAGCGGCCGCGCGAGGCATCCGACTCGACGCCGCAGGAACCGCCCGCGAAGCGCGGCCACGGCCCCCGCTCCCAGCCCAACCTCCCCATCCAGATCCAGTTGCACGAGCTGCCGGCCAGCGAGCGTGGCTGCGGGGTGTGCGGCGGGGCGCTTGAGGAGATGACCGGCCAGGCCGAGGAAGCCGAGGAGATCACCGTTATCGAGCGGCGCTTCGTGATCGTGCTGCACCAGCGCCAGAAGTACCGCTGCGCCTGCAACGCCAACCTGGTGACCGCGGACGGCCCCCCGAAGCTGCAGCCCGGCAGCCGCTACGCGCCGGAGTTTGCGCTGGAGGTGGCAGCGTCGAAATACCTCGACCACCTCCCGCTCGAGCGCCAGGTGCGGATCATGGCCCGCGAGGGGCTGGTCGTCGATTCGCAGACGCTGTGGGACCAGCTCCTGGTCCTGGCTCGGCACCTGACCCCTACCTACGAGGCGCTCGGGAAGGGGGTCCTCGGCTCCCCGCTGGTGCACGCGGACGAGACCTGGTGGCGGCTGATGGGGAAAGGCGCGCCGAAGCGCTGGTGGGTGTGGGCGGTGGCGACGCGGAGCGCCGCCTTCTACCGCATCCTCGACAGCCGTTCGCAGGCGGCGGGTCGGGAGATGCTGCAGGGGTACCACGGCAAGGTGATGGCCGATGGCTACGGCGCCTACGCGGCGCTGGGACGGGACGGTCCCGGCTTCGTGCTGGCGCACTGCTGGGCCCACGTGCGGCGGAGATTTGTCGAGATCGAGGAGACCTATCCAAGAGAGTGCCGGGAGGTCCTCGATCTGATCGGGGAGCTCTACGGGGTCGAGGCCGTGGTGCCGGCGCTGCGGGCGAACGCGACGCCGGAGGAGGAGGCCGAGATCCTGCGGCTGCGCGCGGAACTGCGCGAGCAACGGTCCCGGGCGATCGTGCGGCGGATCCAGGAGTGGGTGTACGCGCAGCAGCCGCTGCCGCGCAGCGGACTGGGGTCGGCGCTCACCTACCTCAAGGGGATGTGGGCGGGGCTGACCCTGTTCCTCGACGACGCGCAGATCCCGCTCGACAACAACCTCATCGAGCGCGGGTTGCGCGGTCCCGCCCTGGGCAGGAAGAACCATTACGGCTCGCGCTCCAAACGCGGGGCCGAGGTCGCCGCGATCTTCTACAGCCTGTTCGAGTCGGCGAAGCTCTGCGGCGTCGAGCCGAAGGCCTACGTGCTCAAGGCCATCCACGCCGCCCTCGCCGAACCCGGCACCGTCACCCTGCCGCAGTCGCTCCTGAGCTAGACTCGCCCCGTTCAGCCGTCGCCGAAGACCGCGCGGACGGTCGCCCCGTCTCGGAGCGCGGCGACGGGGCACGGCGAGCACTTACATCCCAGCAGGACCTGATTGCGGACCACCCGGCCGTTCATCCCGTTGCGCTTGCAGCCGCAGGAGCGCGGCCTCCAGCCTGTCGTGCGAAACAGCGTCGTTCGTGCTAGGCTTGTTCAGGGCGTGGTCGCCGCTACCTCGGCGGGATAAGTGGTTTCGATGCGGCCTGAAATGTCGCCCGTTCATTGCTTCTCGGACGTACGCTATTATCCACCTGATCGCTGCTGGATGGGCGAGGACAGCGGCGAGTCGGCAGCGGGGGTTAGGCTTGAAGGATTCTTCAATGAACAGCAGTCCTGTTCGCTACGGCGTTCTTTTCCTCCTGGCTGTGAGCATGGCCTGCGACCCGACGGAAGCCGTTTCGGCGCCCTCGGAGCATCCGCGCCTCTTGTTCAGCAAATCGGACCTCTCGTCGCTCAAGGCCAAGACGGTCGATTCCAGCACGGGCAGGATGGCCGAGAGTTCGGCGGAGCTTTTTGCATCCATGAGACGGGATGCGGACGTACGCTTGAAGCGCGGTCCACGACAGTACAGTCAAGCTCCAAACAATAAGACGCGTTTCAAGAACATAGCGATTGAGTTCGAGCGCGAAGCGCCCATCATGGCTTTCGTGTACCTCATGACAGGCGAGCGGAAGTACCTAGAGGGTGCGAAAGACTTTCTTCGTGCGATAGCTTCCTGGAAGAGTTGGTCGTGGTGGGACGCGTCCGATCGGACGGGAACACTCGATATGGGCGCGCTTACCGCTGGCACCGCGCTGACCTACGATTTGCTCTACTCTGATCTGAGCAGCGACGAGAGGAATCGGATTCGCGAGGCGCTAGTGAAGAAAGGTCTGGTTCCTCTCTACCAGGGCGTTTCGAAAGGCGATAAGTGGCCCTTCAACGTCCCTGCCGACAACAGTTGGTTCGTTGCCGGCGCTGCCCCGCTTGGTCTGGGAGCGCTGGCCGTCCTTGGTGAGGAACGAGAGGCGGAGACCTGGCTCGAGGCAGCCACCGCTGCGATGGAGCGAGTCCGGTCCACGAGCAGCATCGGAAGCGATGGAGGGTACGCGTTGGGTGTGACCTATGGAAACCGCGCTTTCGTGCATACGGTGCAATTCGGAGATGCTCTTGCGCGGGTGACAAAGAAGGAGCTCGACCAGGAGTGGATCCGGGCGTACCCGTACTTTCTCCTGTACTCGATGCTTCCCAATGGTCAGGAGCATCTCAATTTCAATGACCATAGGGGTGCCGCCCGCCTGGACATCCCGATCATGGCTCGAGCAGCGGCGCGTTACCGCGACGACCCGGTCAGCGGTTACGCGCAGTGGTATCTCCAAAAGTACGGTGGACTCGATAGACGGCGTTGGAACGACGTATCCGTCTTCGTCGATTATGACTCGCGGATCGAGCCCCGGAGCGTCGACCAGCTTCCTCGATACCGGTACTTCTCCAAGATTGGCTGGGTGATATACCGAACGGGATGGGACCCAGATGATCTATTCTTTGCGTTCAAAGCGCAGGCGTCAAAGAGCGCCGCCATCGCCCACCTCCACTATGATGCTGGACATTTCGTGCTCTATAAGGACGGCTGGCTCCTGACTGACCCCGGATATCAACTCGGGGCCGCGTTTGACGAGGGTGAATTCGGCGGAAACCAGGCGCTGAACGTCTTCACCAAAGGCAGCTACGGCCACAACACCGTTATTGTCGACGGATTCTCTCAAGGCGCGTTCGCATCGAGCATCTCCAATGTTTTCGGCAGCGATCGGTTACTCAGCGTGACAGCCGATCTGACGGCCGCCTATGCGGAGGCTCGATCTGAAAAAGGCAAGAGCTCGGCGGGCTCGAAGCTCCTCGAGCGTTTCATTCGGGAAGTGCTCGTGCTTCCGTCGGGCTACATCGTCGTCTTGGACCGGATAGACACGTCTGGCGGAGCCAGACGAGTCGAGGCACTGTTTCATGATACCCGGATCGACACCACCTCGAAACAAGTGGTGCAGCCGAAGATTTCCGTCGAGGGTCGGAGCTTTCGCTTCACACCTGGAGGTTCGACCACAGCGCTGGTCGGAGATGTCCTGCTTCCTGACGATGCCGTCGTGGAGTCGGTACGGTTCCAGGGAAACCCGCGGATTGGCAACTACATTTCGGTCCACCCGGCTAATAAGACCCAACACCTGGAGTCCGTAGTCCTTCTGTATCCAGCCGAAGCAGGCCGCAAGCCGCCCAAAGTAACCGTGTCAAAAAGCAACGTGGACTTCATCGGGCTCGAGATCGAAATGACAGATGGGAAGGACTACGTCGTCTTCAACAAGAAGGGTGGCCCGACGGAGTTCGGGCAGCTGAGCACGGATGCCGCGACGGGCGTAGTGCGCCAGGGTCGGAACGGGCCCGAGTTGGGTTGGGTACAAGGCGGCACGTCGCTCGTGTGGGAAGGCCGGACATTGCTTCGAGCCGATGCACCGGTTGATATGTTCAGCGACGGAAGTAAGGTCGTCGTGGAAGCCGGAAAACCGGGCGCGGTGAGCGTGTTTTCACGCTCGACCGGTGGTTTGGTCCAGCTCTCCGTGGACAAAGGCAGGAGCGAGCTCGATCTCGCAACTGTCCGGAAGCGTACTAACTAGAGCATCAAGCAGTTGACAGTGCTGGCGAGGTAACTCGGCCCTCCGGGCGCTGCGGGCGGCTCGGCGCCGCCCCATGCAATCGAGACGCGCTCTGGTCCGGCCCTGGCTACCAGCGCGCGGCTGTAGCGTCTGGGCCTGCAGCACCCTTCCGCTCAGGGTTGGACACGCAACCTACGGAGGATCCTCGGTTCCAGTGCTGGAACGGCGAAATGTCTTGGCACGTCACGGGAACGAAGAACTCGACACGGGAGTGATAGCCTCGCATCGAGTCTAACCGGCGTTGCCAGGACGGACCCTCGCCCTCGGAGCGTGGGGGGACGTTACGAACGACTCGGGCATCGGGGTCGTTGCCGTGACTCGCTGCGCCTCGAGGAGGGCCGCTCGCATGCACCACACGAACCCCCGCAGTGCCGCTCTGCTGATCGCGCTGGTTTCCCTCACCGCAATCTCCCGAGCATGGACGCTCGACGTGGTCGCGCCGTCGACCCTGACCATGGATCCGAACCTGGTCACGCCCCTCGCGGGCGTCGTTCAACTGACGACCGACGTCCCCACGAGGGTCACGCTGCACGTCACCCACGGCGCCGAGGGGTGGGCCGTCGTATTCCCGGACTACCGAACGGACCACGCCGTCGCCGTCCTTGGGCTCAAGCCGGATCGCAGCTACACGGTGGAGGTGACCGTGACAGACGAGACGGGAGCCAGCCTGACGCTCGATTCACCCCTTGCTGCGGTGACCGATCCCCTACCGGCCGATTTCCCGGCGATCAGCCTACTGACGAGCGACCCCGTTAGAATGGAGCCCGGGTTCACCCTGCTGGACAAGTTCGCCCGCGCCGCTGAGGAGGACAGTTCAAGCTATTCGTTCATCGTCGACCCGTCAGGAGAGGTGGTCTGGTACGCCCCTCGCGGCGGGATCGCCATGCAGCAGCTTCCCAACGGCGACCTCCTCTATCGCACGGGTGTCAACGTCGTGGAAGTCGACATGCTGGGCCAGCTCGTGAATCTCATCCAGTTGGCCAATCCCGGCGATGCGCTCCATCACGAGCTCTTCCTCGGAGTGCGCGGTACCTACTTCAGCCTATCGCGCGTGACGACCGTCGTGGACGGCTACCCGACCAGCCTGAGCGACCCGACGGCGCCGAGGCAAACCGCCTTCATCGAGGACGACCCGGTCGTGGAGTTCGCCGCCGACGGCTCCCTCCTGAACGTCTGGCCTCTGACAACCTTGATCGACCCGACCCGAGCGGGCTATGACGCGTTGCAGCCGCGCCACCTGGGCTTCGATTGGGCACATGCGAACTCGGTGATCGACAGTCCCGCCGACGACTCCATTCTGGTGTCAATACGCCATCAGGACGCGATCGTCAAGTTCTCGAGAGACGGCCAGTTGAAGTGGATCCTGGCGCCTCACGAGAACTGGTCCGCCCCATACCAGCCGTTCTTGCTCCAACCAATCGGGGCGCCGTTCTCCTGGCAGTACCACCAGCACGCTCCCGCGTGGACGCCATCTGGCAACCTGCTGGTCTTCGACAACGGCAACTACAGAGCCAGCCCGTTTGATGGAACGACGCCAAGTGCCGCCAAGGACAGCTACAGCCGGGCCGTCGAGTACGCGATCGACGAAGACCAGATGACGGTGCGCCAGGTGTGGGAGTACAGCCCGGCCGGCGCCGACCGCATCTACTCGTTGGCCAAGAGCGATGTCGACTGGCTACCCTCGACGGGGAATGTGCTGATCACCTACTCGGCGGTTGGGCATCTCGGCGGGGTGGCGAGCTGCGACCTGGGTCTGGGAGCCCAACACACACGGATTCAAGAAGTGGATCATGCAACGCCGGCGCAGAAGGTTTTCGAGCTGGCCATCTACGATGCAAGCGGTCAGGCAGGAGAGTGTCCAGAGATCCAGGTCTATCGCAGCGAGAGGATCCGCAGCCTGTACCCCTCCACTGTCCCCGTGGTTCATGCCCCGGCGCTTACTCTTGCAACCCGGTCGAATCAGGTGCGGAGGGGGAAAGGCGCGAGCTACACCGTGACCGTGGCGAACCCCACGAGCACGACGCAATGCTACGAGTACTGGGCCGATCTCATCCTGCCGAACGGCAGCATCGCTCCGACGGACGGAGAGTTCCTCGGCCCGGTGCCATTCTGCGTGGAGCCCTTCGCAACGAGCTCACGGACACTCTTCGAGCGCGTGCCCACGTCGGCTCCAGTAGGGTGGTACACGTACAACGCCTACGTGGGAGCCTACCCCGTGGTGCTGAGCGAGGCCAGCGGTCCGTTCTTTGTGGCTCCATGAGCCCACCTGGCCCGCCTACTCCCGCATCAACGCGGCGCTTGGTGGGTAGCCCCCTTCGCCCCTCCCCGCGTCGATGAGGCCATCGAGCGGCGGGACCACTAGCCTTGCGCGGGAGGCGCTGGCGGCCGGCGCCCTGACGGCCGCCGCGCTCGTGTTCTGGATCCTCCTCTACCTTGGCACGTCCGCCGGCCTCAAGCGGCTCGTGGTGCTCGTCGTCCTGGTCTCGGCCGCGGCCGCCTTCCTTGGCTACGTCACTGTCACGCGCCTGGCGGCGGCGCGCGTGCTCGGCCGCCTCCGCCTGGACTACCTGCTGCTCAGCGTCCTCGTCGCCGTGCCCGTGTACCTCAGCCTCGGGGAGAGCTACGTCAACACGCATTACGCCGATGTGATCACGACGAAACGCGCGAGCGGGATCGCCGTCGTTCTCGTCTTCGCCGCGCTCATCGTCGCCGCCTACCAGCTCGTGGGGTTCGCGACCCGGCGCTGGCTGCCGCGCTGGAATCGGCCGCTCTTCGTCCTGGTAGCGGTCGTCTCGCTCGTCCTCCCGCACCTCGCGACCTCTGCGCGCGGCCGGGAGGCGTTCGAGTTCCCCGCGACCGAGGTGCGGAGCCGGGCGGTGCAGACCCGGACCGCTTCCGCCGCGGGACGGATCGTGGTGCTCGGGATCGATGGTGCGACTTGGGACGTGATGGGTCCTCTGCTCGGGGCGGGCCGCCTCCCGCGTCTGCAGCGGATCATCGAGGAGGGGAGCTACGGGCAGCTCCTCTCCGACAGTGGCGCCCGCTCCCCGGTCGTGTGGACGACCATCTTCACCGGACATCCCCCGGCGGTCCACGGGATCGACTCGTGGGAGCGATCGGTCTCGACGAACCGCCGGGTGAAGAGCCTGTGGAACATCCTCAACGAGTTCGGGCGATCGGTCACCGTCATCAACGTGCCGGGGACGTATCCTACGGAGCTCGTGCAGGGCGTCATGCTCGCGGGCTTCCCCGCCCCGATGCCGGAGCGGAACAACTACGGCTGGTTCTTCTCGACCGGGGACGCGGATTCCGCGGGGGTGGACATCCCCGGCGGGGAGATCGTCTACGGCGAGGGCTCCGCTCCCGGGGCCGGCCGCGTCGGACGACTTGCGCTCTCGGTGACAATCCCCGCGCGGATCTCGGCGCTCGTCGAGCAGCCGGAGAGGCTGCTCAGCCAGCGCTACAACCTGCAGAACATCTTCGTCAACTTCCTCGTGCGACGGGAGCTCGTCCGCGCCGGCCGCAGCCGCGAGATCACGCTGTTCGCGCATCCGCACGAGGACGGGTCTGTCGGTCTCGGGTGGTCCGCAGGCGAGGTGCTCGCCACGGTCCGGCCGGGGGAATCGTCGCCGCCGTTGCGCCTGGCGCTCGAGGGGCTCGACCTCTACGTGCAGGCGAGGGTGATCCGGCACGATGCGGAGGCGACCGAGATCTACGTCTCGCCGCTCTACCCCTCGCAAGCGACGAGCTCCCACGAGGTGCTGCTGGCCAACCCGCGCGACCGGCAGCCGGCGCTCCCGCAGGACGACTACATCATCGAGGGACCGGGGTGGGGGTCGATGCACAACGACGGCCTCGTCACGGCCTGCCTCGAGCTGCAGCAGGAGGTGTTCCGCCGCCAGGCCGCCTACGCCCAGGCGCTGGCTCGCGCGCCGGGGTGGGAGGCGTACATGGTGGTCTTCACCCTCACCGACCGGATCCAGCACGCCTTCTGGAAGTTCCGCGAACCAGCGGCGTTCCCGGACGTCACCGCCGCGCAGGCGCGAGAGTTCGGGGCGGCGATCGACGACGCCTACGTCGAGGTGGATCGGCAAGTCGGCGAGATCGCCGCGGGGCTCGGGGAGGACGACCTCCTCGTGATCGTGTCGGATCATGGGTTCAGGAGCTCGGGCGGGAGCGGCGCCTCGCAACAGAGCGGCATTCACGCCCGGGAGGGGATCTACATCCTCCATGGCAAGCAGATCCGGCGCGGCGGAGCGTTCCGAGCCGAGAGGATGCCGGTGGCGGAGATCCTGCAAGTGACGCCCACGATCCTCTACCTTGCGGGGCTGGCAGTCGGCGAGGACATGGCCGGTGGGATCATCCGGGACGCGATCTCAGAGGAGCTGCTGCGCGCGCGGCCCGTCGAGAAGATCGCCTCCTACGAGGAGGCCGGCGGGGGCGAGCAGGAGGACCGCACGCTGAGCAGGGAAGCGATCGAACAATTGAAGAGCCTGGGGTACGTGCAGTGAGCCCGGCGCCCACGGACGGGGAGAGGCGTGGCTGAGTTCAAGCTCGACTTCGCGGGGATCGGCATTGCCAAGTCGGGGACGACCTGGCTCGCGGCGTGCCTGAAGCAATACCCGGGGTTCTCCCCCCCTTCCCTGATGAAGCGCGTCAACCCTCGCACGATGGTGAAAAGCAAGCGCCTGCGCGATCTGCGCTTCGCCATCAACAGGTTTCTGCAGAGCAACGCGGTCACCCGCTTCCTGCGCAAGGTCCTCAGCAAGTTGCGCGTGGGCGAGATGGTGCTTCGGCTGTTCCAGAAGAACGAGAAGGCGGCCGCGGCACCCCCGATGCCGGCGGAGACGAGGGCGTGGCTGGTGCAGACCTACCCGGAGGACAACGAACGGCTGGGGGCGTTCCTCGGCCGGGATCTTTCGCATTGGAATCGCTGATCGG
>Ga0137321_1000034_pt1 | contig 55309 bp, 30 predicted proteins | sample EasRivERMZT399_2_FD_104758 | JGI IMG/M metagenome (GOLD analysis project Ga0137321, IMG submission 104758) | Soil microbial communities from meander-bound floodplain in the East River, Colorado, USA - East River MetaG ERMZT399_2 | ecosystem: Environmental > Terrestrial > Soil > Floodplain ... | reverse complement strand
GAATGCCCAGGCATCCCCTCCCGCCTTTGCCCTGCTCGGGGAACCGCTCGGCGAGGGGAACCGCCTCGAGCTCGGGACCCTCTTCGTCGGGCACCCGACTCAGGTCCTGATCGAGGTTCAGAACACTGGCGGCGGGACCCTCGAGCTGAACTGGGCCTCCTCCGACATGGCGGTCCTCGCCGCCGCCCCGGCCGTGCTGTCCCTGACGGGCGGTCAGCGTGGCTCGCTCGAGCTCACCGTGACCCCCGCGGCCGAGGGGGCCTTCTCCGTCACAGCCCATCTGGTCAGCAACGCCGCCCAGGGGCAGATGGACCTCCATCTCGAGGGAATCGCCCTGGCGCCGCCGTCGATCCTGGTGACGCCATCCGCGCTCACCTCCGACCTCTTTGTCGGAGGCGCGCAGGATCGCGCCCTGACGATCTCGAACTCGGGTGGAACCGCACTCAACTTCACGACGCAGACTCGGGCCCAGGGAGGGGCCTGCCCGCCGGTCGCGGCCTGGGTCGCCGGCGCCGGCGCGAATGCCCTGATGCGCGTGGTCCTGCCGGCCGGAACGGCCTCCGCCGTCGTCGCCGGGCTCGGCGGACCATGGGGAATCGACGTCCCGCCGGTGGGAGCGACCGCCTACGCCACCGAGTTCGACGCTCAGACCCTCTCCCGGTTGAACACCGCGAGTGGGGCCCGCGAGCCGATCGCGACCTTTGGAGGGTTTCCGACCGGCCTGGCGATCTCGGCTGACCGCACCCGTGCGCTCGTCTCGCTGCTCGACACCGGGGAGATCGCGAGCGTGGATCTGGGGAGCGGCTCGATTTCCCTTCTCCCGGGCGTCCTGGCGGGTCCCTGGGACGTGGCTCTCGAGTCCGGTGAGTCCACCCTGCTGGTGACCGAGTACCTCGCGGGGAACCTGACCCGGGTCGATCTCGTGAGCGGCGCCGCGACGGTGATTGCCGCCGGGCTGATCGGACCGGCCGGGCTGGCGATCGATCCATCCGGCCAGGTCGCCTATGTCGCCGCGGCGGACGCCGGCGAGCTCCTCGCCGTGGACCTGACGACGGGGTCGAGCCTCTCCGTGGCGACGGGCCTCGGTGCCCCCACCGGAATCGCGCTGGCAGGCGGCGCGGCGTACGTGGTCGATTCCGCCGCCGACCGGCTGCTGCGCGTCGAGCTGGCGACGGGAGACGTGACGGTGGCAGCCGCCGGCATCGGCGCCCCGTTCGGCGGCGGCCTGGAGCTGGTCTACGCCGAGTGCCAGGTCGAGTTCCTCGCCGTGGCTCCGGCGTCGGGATCCGTCGCCGCCTCGGGGTCGGCCGAGGTGACCGCACGGTTCGACGCGCAGGGTCAGTCGCCGGGCGACCACGCGGCCGAGATCGTGGTGCGCAGCAACGACCCGGTGCAGCCCGAGATCATCGTCCCCGCCCTGCTGCGAGTGACAAGCGCCCCTGACCTTCGCGTGAGCTCGACGCAGCTCGACTTCGGCAGCATCTACCTGGGGGGATCGGTGACCCTCAATCTCTCGATACTCAACGACGGGACGGACGTCCTGAGCGTGAGCGCCGTGGCGACCACCCCCGCCGACTACACCGTGTCCGCCCTCCCCTTCACCCTGCAACCGGGTGCAGCGCAGAACCTCGCCGTGACGTTCAGTCCAGGGGCTGCCGGAGATCTCCCCGGCGTCCTGACGCTCACCAGCAACGATCCCGACGCACCGGTGGTCGCCGTCGATTTGGTCGGCAGGGGCCTCAGCGCCTCCGATATCGACGTCACCCCGATGTCGCTGAGCGTCAGCCTGGCGCGGGGCGGCGCGGGAGAGGAGAGCGTCCTCGTCTCCAACGTCGGGGTGGCTGCGCTGACCTTCTCCGTGACGCCGCCGTCCGTGAGCTGGGTCCGGGTCACCCCCGACAGCGGCTCGCTGGCCTCCGGAGAGGCGCTACCGCTCACGATCTCGATCGACACCTTCGGGGTGAGCAGCGGCACCTACCCCATCCTGATCGAGATCGACAGCAACGACCCCGACGAGCCGCGCGTGTGGGTGTCGCTGGCAATCGAGGTCTCCTCTGCCCCGCACCTCCGCATCGCCGGCGAGCCCATCGTCCAGGAGTCGGCATTCGACTACACCGTCACGGGTGCAGCGACGGACCATCTCTTTGCGATCGTCTCGAACCCGGCCGGCGGAGGGTCGATCGAGGTCGTGGCCGACGGCGCGTTCTGGTGGTCCGATCAGACGGCGAGCGTCACCGTGGATGGCCGGGTGCTGGGCGGAGTCGGCCATAGCGACGACTACTGCGGGCCGGCTGCCGCCACCTTCGCGCTGTCTCGCGTCCTCCTCGACACGCTCGCCGAGGATGGCCAGATCCTGGTCCGCGTGAAGAACTCCGACAGCGTCGCGGCGAACTGCGAGGTCGACCGGCACACCGTGCGCCTGTCGTACGAAACGCAGGGGGAGGTCGTGGCGTTCTCGCCGACCTTCGTCGGCACAGCCGCCGCTCGAACCCTGACGGTTCACAATGAGGGGGGCGATCCCCTGGAGGTGACCTCGATCTCCATCGACTCGGCGGTATTCCAGCCGTCGGTGGCGACGCTCGCGGTGAGCCCGGGACAGTCCGCGCCGCTGATCCTCACGTTCTCGCCTCCGGGCCCCGGGGCGTTCCAGGCGCTGCTGACGCTGCAGACCAACGACCCGGACAGCCCGACGGTCACCGTCTCGATCTCCGGCGAGGGGGTCGAACCGCCCGAGATCGAGGTCTCCCCTGCCGCCCTGAACGCCGCCCTTGCCGCCGGTGAGGCGGACCTCCAGGAGATCTCGATCGCGAACCTCGGGTACTCGCCTCTGCACGTGACCGCAACCCTATCGGGAGTCCCCAGGCCGACGCTCGAACAGGTGCGTGCATCGCTGGATCGCGCCCAGACGTCGCTGGCGGCGAGGATCCCGGAGCGCTACGACTTTCCGGGCGGTGAGTCCGGCACGTCGATTCTCACCTACGGGTACGGGATGTACCGTGACCGCGGAAACTACCTCCGCGCCGATGGCGGCATTCCCCTCTCGTACACGAATGGGGCGATCGCGACGAGCTATTACCTGGGGCCGACCGGCCGTTACTTCACGCGGAAGTTCCCGGGGCTGTTCGTCTTCGTGGCGGATCTCGATGACGTCGACCACTTCTCAATCTCGGGGGTGCTCGACGCCGGCGGCGCGGGCAGCGTCGATGTGACGGAACTCACGGCGACGGTCGGCGCTGAGCACTACCGCGGGTTCGTCAAGCGGGTCCATGGTACGTCGGGCCCCTCGGTGAACCACCTGGTGATCGTGCCGGATCTTCCCGGCATCTCGCAGTACTTCTCCCCCGACACGAGCGACGACACCCACGAGATCGCGGGCCTGGGTGGGGCGTCGCGGCTCTACTACCTCCTGTACGCGGGGGGCGACGGCCGGTTCATCGACGACGAGGAGACTCAGGCGCTCATGGAGGCGTTCCTCGCGGCGCTGCCTGCCGCGTGGCTCACGGTCGCTCCGCAGACGGCCACGGTCGAGCCCGGGGCCGCCGTCGCGCTCGCGGCTCGCTTCGACACCGCAACCCTGATCGAGGGGGAGTACGATGCAACGATCCTCGTCACCAGCAACGACCTCGACGAACCCGAGACTATCGTCCCCGCGCACCTCCAGGTCAGCGGGACGCCGGCGATCCGGCTCGCCGGCGAGGAGATCGCCGTCGAGTCGCGGCTGAGCTACACCGCCGCCAGCGGCCTCACCGAGCACGCGCTCGCGCTCCCGGAGACCCCGGGCGGCGGCGGCCGTCTCGAGGTGCTCGCGGAGGGGGACTATTACGACTCGATCGTCGAGATCTCCGCGGAAGGGCTGCCGCTCGGCGTGCTCGGGATCACGGGAGATCACTGCGAGCCGACGGAGGGGACGTTCGAGCTTCCGGCCGAGGATCTTGCGGCGCTCGCCGCGGATGGCACCGTCGAGGTGCGCCTGCAGAACAGCCCGGACACCTACCCCTACTGTTCCACCCGCCGCCACACCGTGCGGCTGCACTACGCATCGACGACCGATTCCCTGGCGTTCGGGGGGATTCTGGTCGGGAACAGCCGGACCCGGTCGGTCCGGGTCCACAACGACGGGACCGCGCCGCTAGAGATCGTCGCGATCGAGACGGACTCCGCCGCGTTCATCCCGCCACCTACCACGCCGATCATCCCTCCCGGCGGCGTCGCCGAGCTCGGGATGGCGTTCGCCCCGGGCCAGACGGGACCGATCGCCGGCGTGCTCACCCTGCGGAGCAACGATCCGCTGCGTCCGGAGCTGACCATCGCGCTCGCCGGTGAGGGGATCGCGCCGCCGATCGGCGGCGTCTACCCGCCGTCGCTCGCGGCAGCGCTGCCGACGAATGGCGACGAGATCCAGACCTTCTCGATCGCCAACACCGGTGGGAGTCCGCTGACGTTCCAGATCGAGGTTCTCGCGAATCCCGGCATCGACTGCGGCCCGGCGCCCGTCTACGTGACGACCACGGGCGACGGGGGCCTCCTCGCCATCGACCGCGAGACCGGCGCGGCGACACCGGTGCTCACGGGCCTCCCGTGGGCGGGGCCGGTCGTGCTGGACGAGGTGAAGGACGTCGCCTACGTCGCGAGCTCCGACCTGCTCGTGGAGGTCAACCTCACGACCGGCGCCAGCCGGGCCCTCGCCAATATCGGTTCGTCCAACACGGGGATGGTGCTGAGCGAGGATCGACAGACGCTGTACGTGGCGAGCAGAACCTTCGCACCTTACTCGGTCTCGGCGCTGAACCTGGTCACCTTCACCCGGCAAGCGCTCGGCACGGGGATCCATGATGTCATGGGAATTGGCGCGTTCCCCGACGGCTCCGCGCTTCTCGTCGTGGATGACGATGGCGAGCTCCACCGCCTCGACCTCGCGTCCGGCGAGGTCGAGTCCATCGCCACGGGCCTGGGCTACCCCACCGCGCTGGCGATCAGCCTCGATGGGACGACGGCCTACGTCGGCGGCGCGTCGGGTCCGCTTCTCGCGGTGGACCTCGCGACCGGCGAGCGGGAGCCGCTGCCGTACGGCTTCTATGCTCCGGCCGGGCTTGCGATCGATCCGATCGACGGCAGCCTCTGGGTGATCGACTACGCGGGGGGACCGCTCTACAGGGTCGACCTCGATCTCGGCGAGGTGTCCGAGCTCGTGTCGAGCCTCCCTGCGGCGTCGGGAGGGATTGCGCCGGCGAGCGGGACCGAGTGTCGGCCTCCCTTCCTCGCCGTGCACCCCTCCGCAGGGGTGGTCGCGCCTGGCGAGCACGCCGAGATACAGGCCCGCTTCGACGCCTCGGGGCTGGGCAGCGGCGTCTATCCCGGGATGATCCGGGTGGCGACGAACGAACCGATCGCCCCGCTCCTCCAGGTCCCCGTGACCCTCACGGTAAGCGGCCGCGGCCCCAACCTGGTCCTCTCCGGCGAAGAGGTGGTTCTCGAGTCCTCCCGGGAGTTCGCGTACAACGGGACGACGCTGCACGAGTTCGTTCTCTCGCTCTCGCCGGCCGGCGGCGCGGTCGTGGAGGTCGTCGCGGAGGGGGCGTTCCGTGGCGCCGGGCCGACGGTCACCGCCGAAGGGCTCGCGCTCGGCCACGGCCCCGGCACCGGCCTGTTCTGCGGCACGGCGGTGGGCGCGCTGGCGATCGACGCGGCCGCGCTCGCGACGAGAGCCGCGGATGGACGGCTCGAGGTGACGCTCACGAACCCGGCCCCGGGCACCTACTGCCCGGTGAACCGGCACACGGTCCGCCTGCGGTACAACGGCCCGCTCGATCCGCTGGACTTCGGAACGGTATTCGTCGGACGGTCGCGGGAATTCCGCCTCCTCCTCCGCAACGACGGCGATGCAGCACTCGTCATCGGTTCGATCGCGGCCGACCGGCCGGAGTTGACGGTGTCGGCTGGCTCCTTCACCCTGGCCCCGGGAGAGGCCCGGGAGATCGCCGTCGGATTCCACCCGGCCGGCGCGGCAGAGATCCAGGCGACACTCACCGTGGCGAGCAACGATCCCGACCGCCCGGCGGCGAGCATCACGCTCCTCGGCGTCGGTAGAGATGCCCCGCGGATCGAGGTGGAGCCGCTCCTCCTCGCCGCGACGCTTCCCCCGGGAGGCACGCAGTCGCAGAGCCTGACGATCCGGAACCTCGGCGCGGGGGACCTCCATGCCAGTCTCGATCTGGCTTCGCTGCCGGGCGGACCGCTTCCCGCGGCCGGCCCGGTCGAGCTGCTTTCCTCCAGCCCCGTCCCACTCTCGTGCCTGGTGGAGGACCCGGAGGATGGCGCTCTCTACGCTCATGCTGCAGGCGTCGGGTTCTATCGCTACGACGCGGCGACGGGTTCGTGGGAGCGGCTCGCGGACGCACCGACGCCCGGCGCCTCGACCGGAGGGGGGGCGCTGCTGGGACGACGCATCTACACCACCGGCAACTCCAGCGCGTCCCTGCGGGAATACAACCTCGAGACGGGGACCTGGAGGGTCGTGTCGACGACGCGTTACGCGACCAATCTCGCGAGCGACGGGGAGCGCTACCTCTACCTGCAGTCCGGTTTCGGGGTGACACGGTTCGATCCTTCGACCCTCGATGCGAGGCCTCTCCCCCAGGTGCCGGATCCTTATTACTCGGGCGCCGGGCTGCAGTGGTTCGAGGGCTCCCTGTACGCGAAGAGAGACTATGGCCCCGGCTTCTATCGCTTCGACATCGCGGCGGGCCAGTGGGAGAACCTCGCCGATGGTCCTTCGGGGGCCGGGGATTTGGCGATCGACCCGGTCAACCGCGCCCTGGCCACCGTGTCGCGCAAGGCGGACGGCTCCCACACTCTGGCGCGCTACTCGTTCGATCATGCGGAGTGGAGCGAGACGCCGCTGCCGCCACCCGTGAGCGACGGCGGCCTCGCGTGGCTCCCCGGAACGACACCGGGGTTCTTCAGCGCTCAGGGACAGTACGGCACGGGACTGATGCGCGTCGCCACTCCGTCGCACCTCGCCGCCTTCGAGCCGCGCTCGCTGACGCTGCCGCCCGGCGGGGAGGCCGCGATCCAGGTCCGGCTCGACGCCGGCGCGCGTCCACCGGGCGAGTATGCGGCAGGGATCGCGATCCACAGCGACGACCCCGACCGGCCTCGCGTCGACGTCGCGGTCACGCTCCTGGTCGTGCCCGCGCCGGACATCGAGGTCACGGGGATCGCGACGACCGTCGAGTCGGAGCAGCTGATCACGGCCCTGGGCCAGCAAACGCTTCACCACCTGCCTCTGGCTGTCGCCACCTCGGGGAGCGCCGTACTCGACGTCACCGTCCTCGGCCAGCAGTACAACCGCAACGAGTCCGCCCTCGTTACTGTCGAGGGAGAGCTCCGAGCCACACTCGACCTCACGCTCGACAACGACTCCTGCGCATCCGCCTCGGCTCGCTTCAGCCTGAGCCCGGACCAGATCACGCAGTTCGCGGCGGACGGGGACATCGATGTCCTGGTCGAGAACTCCCCTGACCTCGAGCCACGCTTCTGCTCCGCCAGCCACCTCCTGCGGCTCGACTACACCACGCGCATCGATCCGCTGGACTTCGGGACGGTCCTGGTGGGCGGCAGCCGCACGCTCGGCGCGCGGGTGTGGAACCGCGGGACCGTCGAGCTGAATGTCGCGTCGATCGCTGCGACTGACCCCGCGTTCTCGACCATTGCCTCCACGCTGCGCATCGCGCCGGGCGCGTCGCAACAGTTCGAGGTGACCTTCCGTCCGACCGGAGCGGGCCCGGCGCACGCCACTCTCCGGCTCGCCAGCGACGATCCGGACGAGCCGGTGACCGAGATCGACCTCGCGGCGATCGCGGCACCCCCCCCGGTCGTCAGCGTCACGCCGTCGTCGCTCTCCGCGGCGCTTCTCGCCGGTGAGACAGAGGTCCAGACGCTCGAGATCCGCAACCTCGGCGGCAGCCCGCTCGTGGCCAGCGTCGTGCCGCGGTTCGGAAGCGCGGCGTCAGTGCTCGTCCCGTTCGCAGGGGCAGGCGGCGGGGCGCCCCACGCAAATCCCGTCGCCGAGGGGGCGCTCGGGCCGGAGGACTCTGCAGAGGGAGCCGGGAGTGAGGAAGCACTTGCGGTGGCAGGGGTGGCGGGAGAGTTCGAGGAGCTCTCTCCAAGCCCGGAGGCGCTCAGGATCATGATCGAGGATTCCGCCGGCAGGCTGTTCGGCCAGTCGGCGAATTCCACCGGCTTCTATCGCTATGAGGCGTCCGCGGACACCTGGCTGCGGCTCGCCGACGCCCCGATCTCGGGGTCCAACCTCGATGGCGGGGTGGCACTGCTCGCGGGCAGGATCTACACCTCGTACAGCAACGCCTCGACGCTGGGCGTCTACGACATCGCGTCCGACTCCTGGTCGACCAGGGCGAATCCCCAGGGTTCCGGGGACGGGATGCTCGCGAGCGACGGGGAGCGGTATCTCTATCTTCTCGTCGGGTCGCAGCTCAAGCGCCTCGATCCGGTGAGCGGCGAGATCACCCTGCTGACCGTGCCGCCGATCGGCTACGCCGAATGGGGAGGCCTGCGTTACTTCGAGGGGGCGATCTACGCGCACGTCACCTACCCGAACAGCTCCTTCTTCCGTTACGACATCGCCGCCGACTCCTGGAGCGCCCTCCCGCAGATCCCGGGCCCCGCCGTGGTCGGCGCGGCGATCGACCCGGCCGGACGGAACTACGTCGCCCATGGAGGATACGGCACCTCGAATCTGTACCGGTTCTCAATCGACGAGGAAAGCTGGACGGTCGCCACCATCCCGTTCTTCGAGGTGGGCGACGGCGGTCTGGGATGGATCGCCGGCCCGGTTCCGGGGATCTACATCGCCGAAGGGCGGGGGGCGGGGTTTGCGCGCCTGATCACGACGGCGGCGTTCCTCACGGTGGACCCCGCGACCGTGACGATCCCGCCGGGAGAGAGCCGGGAGGTGGCGGTGCGCTTCGATGCCACGAGCCTGGCGAGCGGCGCCTACCAGGGAACGCTCGAGGTGCGCAGCAACGATCCCGAGGTGCCGGTGTGGAGTGTCGCGACGAGCCTCGCGGTTATCGGTACGCCGCGCCTGGCCCTGGGAGGGGCGGAGGTGTCGGCCACCTCGACGCGCCCCTTCGGGTCCGGCCCGCGCCGAACGGTGCACCGCTTCCCGATCGCGGCGCTGCCCGACGGCGACCTCAGCGTGGACCTGATCCTGGACGGCGACTTCGGCTACTTCTACGAGACGGCCGAGCTCTCGCTGGAGGGGCGCTTGCTGGGCTGGGCGGGTACCTCTGGCGTCGATTGCGCCCGATCGCGCCGCACCTTCACGATCGCCGCGGCGGATGCGGCCGTTGCCGCCGCCGACGGGTTCCTCGATTTCACCATCTTCAACAGCTACGACGTCGGCACCTTCTGCCCGGTCAACCAGCACGGCATCCGCCTGCGGTACACCCAGGAAGAACCCCCGCTCGCTTTCGGATCGGTCCCCGTCGGGGGGTTCGGGGAGCGTGGCTTCACGCTCCGCAACGCGGGCACGAGCCCGCTGCACGTGACCCGGATCGCCACGGGCACGCCGGCGTTCGAGGTTTCCCTCCCCGCGGTGACGCTGGCCGTCGGGGAGTCCGTCGGGGTACGCGTGGCATTTCGACCCGACTCCCCCGGCGAGCTCGAGGGCGTCGTGGAGATCGAGAGCGACGATCCCGTCACACCCCTGGTGTCGTTCGTCGTGTCGGGCTCCGGCGCGGCGGCGCCGCACCTCGAGGTCGAGCCCGGGGCACTCTCGGCCGTGCTGCGGCCTGACGGACGGACCGTGCGAGGCGTCACCCTGCGCAACACCGGGGCGGCTCCACTCGCATTCTCCCTGCACAACCTGGGGGCCGCCGCGGGCGTCATCCCCGGTGGGCTGTGCCCGCCGGAGACGGCATACCTGGCGGAGACCGGCTGGTGGAGGATCCGGCGGGCGGATCTCGCCGCGGGCACCTCGACGATCCTCGCGGGTGTGGATTCGCCTTACTTCCTGGCGCTGTCGGGCGACCGGGAGACGCTCTACGTGACCACTAACAGTACGGGCCTCGTGGCGGTGGACACGGCCAGCGGCGAGACGAGGGTCGTGTCGCCGGTGACGATCAGTGCCCTCGGCCTCCGCCTCGCGCCGGACGGGTCGGCGGCGTACGTCATCGACCCGGTCGCCGACGCAATCGCGTCGGTCGACCTGGAGACGGGTATGCCCACGAACCTCGTCACCGGACTCGGAGCGCCGGCGGGGCTCGCTCTCTCCCCCGACGGCAACATCGCCTACGTGACCCGGTACGCGGGCAGCGGAATCGCCCGCGTCGATCTCAGGACTGGGGCATCCACCTTGGTCACCCAGGAGGTCTCGGTCGCGTACGGGATCGCCGTCGACGCGGCCGGCGAGTTCGCCTACGTGGCGGAATACTTTGGCGGCCGCGTGGCGCGCGTGGAACTCGCGACGGGCGAGGTCTCCACCGTGGCGACCGGCCTGTACGGCTTGGGAGGGGTCGCGCTCGATGCCGGCGGCACGACACTCTTCGTGTCCCACTCGGGATACCCGGAGGGCGGCGTGACGGCGATCGATCTCGCCACAGGCACCACCCGACTGGTGCTGAGCGGCGTCTCCACCTCTCTCGGGCTCGAGCTCGTCCCCTCCGGCCCGTGCGCCGGCGAGTTCGCGGGCGTCGCTCCCACGGAAGGGGTCGTGCCGGCGGGAGGCGTCGTGACGATCGACGTCGCGCTCGATGCCACGGGACTGCCCGTCGGCCGCTATCCGGCGACCCTCCAGATCCACAGCGACGATCCGGCGCATCCCGTGGTCGATCTCCCCGTCACGCTCGACGTGTCGCTGAACCTCCCTCCGCAGGCAGTGCTGCTGGCCCCCGCGCTCACGGAGTGCGACCGGGCGGGCGCCGGCGCGGTGCTGCTGGACGGGTCGTCGTCGCTCGACCCGGACTCGACTCCGGGCACGAACGACGACATCGCGCAGTACGAGTGGCTCGAGGATCTCGGGCTGCCGACCGAGCGGCTGCTTGGCACCGGTCCAACGCTGGCGACGGTCCTGTCGCTGGGAGCGCACCCGGTGTCGCTGCGCGTGACCGACCAGGCGGGAGCGACCGACACCACCAGCGCCGTCCTGACGGTGCAGGACACGCAACTGCCGTCGCTGGTCCTCGCGGTGACGCCGGCCGAGCTGTGGCCACCGGAGCATCAGATGGAGCGTATCGACATCTCCTGGGTGGTCGCCGACCTCTGCGACCCATCCCCCGCCGTCGCGCTCGTGGGGGTCACGAGCAGCGAGCCGGACGACGCGGTGGGACTCGGGGACGGCGCCACGACGGGAGACATCGCCGGGGCGTCGGTCGGGACCGCGGACGCCGAGGTGGAGCTGCGCGCGGAGCGTGCGGGCACGGGCGGGGGCCGGACCTATGAGCTGACGTACCGGGTGACGGATGCCTCGGGGAACAGCATCTCGGCGCTCGGGGTCGTACAGGTCCCGCGCGATCTGGGTCAGGGGCGAGGGGGGACGGTCCTCAAGGTGGAAGCGAGCGCGGGCGGCTACCGCTGGTACTGGTCGCAGGTGCCGGAGGCGACGGGGTTCGATCTGGTGTCGGGAGCGCTGGAGCAGGTGGTGCGGCGGCCGAGCGAGGTGAACCTTGGCTGGGTCGAGGTCCTCGGCCGGGGGCGGGTGGACGCTTGGCTCGACGATCCTGCGCAGCGGGTGCCCGCGGCCAGGCGATGCTTCTTCTACGTGGTCCAGGGGCGGACGGAGCGCGGCGGCTGGGGGTACGGCGAGGAGCCGCTGCCGTGGCCGCGTGTTCCCGAGGCGTGCGCGGGAGGATGTCCGTGAGGAGGTTCGTCAGCGCGTCCCCGTGAGGACGAACACCGCCTCCGCCTTCTCGAACCCCTTCACGAGCCGCCGGCCGATCGGCTTGAAGCCGAAGCTCCGGTCGGCCATCTCCCGCGTGGCGGGGCAAGCCAGGATCGGCCCGGTGCGGTCGGACGCCAGCTTCTCGAGGCGGAACGCGAGCACCACCGGCCCGCCTACCATCGAGAGACCGACCCGCCGCGAGCCGCCAAAGCTGTCGATCACGACCGGTCCGGTGGCGAGCGCCCAGTCCATGGCGAGCGGGAAACCGGTCAACGGCCAGGAGAGGGGATCGCGGGCAAACTCCCCTACCAGGGCATGCAGCGCGAGCGCGGCGCCGCACGCCTGCTCGGCCGGATTGCGCTCCGCCCCCCGGTGGGCCTCCCAGAAGGCGAAGACGGCATCCCCCTGGTATTCCTTCACGGTGCCGCCGTGCGCGACGACCGCCGTCTCGAGCCGGCTGAACAACGTCTCGACGGCGCCCTGGAGCGCACCCGGCTCGACGCTGCGGACGAGCACGGTGTAGTCGCGGATATCCCCGACGAGCACGGTGACGACACCGAGCGCCGAGGTTCCGACTGTCGCGGAGGCCTCGACCGGGGCGGCAGGGAGGCCGGCTGCCTCGACATGCAGCGAGAACTCCAGGACATCCGCGATCCGGATCCTCTGGCCGCTCCGCACCTCCACCTCGACGTTCGGGACCAGCCGCCTGCCGTCGACGCGGGTGCCGTTGCGGCTCATGTCGCGCAGGAGGATGCGCCCGTCGGCGCCGCGCGTCAGCGAGCAGTGCCGGCCCGAGACCGTGGGCTCGTCGATAAGGATCTCCCCCGGCGGGAGGGCGCGGCCGGGGACATGGCGGCCGATGAGGACGCGATCGTGGAAGGGGAACCGCCGTTCGTCGGCGGCACCGGCCGACAACACGAGTTCCACCGGTGGAGTGTCGGTGGCGTGCGGCGGCAGGTAGTGGACCGGCGGCGCGGAGGAGCCGCCGGGCTCCGGTTGGGTGGGGCCAGGGGCCATCGCCAGGGTGACTCCACACGAGCGTCGATCGGGGCCTAGTCGCCTCCAGAGGATAACTCAACCAGATCCCCGCTGCGCAGATGGGGATCGCATGGTTCGCGGGAGCGCCGGCACTGGCCGGAGGCCACGCGACGTTCGACTCCTGCTCGAGGTGAGCGGGCACAGCGGCTCGCGCCTGGAGCTGCTCGAGGTGACCCACCCGTAGCCCGCGCGTACGTTGACACCCCTGAAATCGCGGTGTTATAAGGTCAGGGTTCTCCCCCTCGCCCACCTCGGGAGTGAATCATGGCCATCGACAAGGAACTGCTCGACATCCTCGCCTGTCCCGCCTGCAAGACCCCGGTCGCGCTGACCGAAGGGGGGAAGGGGCTGCGCTGCAACGACTGCCGCCGCGTCTATCCGATCCGCGACGAGATCCCGGTGATGCTGCTCGACGAAGCAACGATCGAGGGGGCGCCCGAGGCGAAGGGAGGAGGCGCGTAGCATGACGGGGCTGGCCGCCGAGCGCGCGGCGGCGCTGGTCGCCGGCATGGCCGGCCGCCGCGTCGTGGTGGTCGGCGACGTGATGCTCGACCATTTCCTCTGGGGAGAGGTGAACCGCATCTCCCCCGAGGCGCCCGTGCCGGTGGTGCGCGTGCGGCGCGAGTCGTTCCACCCGGGCGGCTGCGGCAACGTCGCCGCGAATCTGCACGCGCTGGGCGCCATCCCGCTCGTCTTCGCGCCGGTCGGTCCCGACCGCGCCGCGGAGACGCTGCGCGACGAGCTGGCGCGGCTCGGGATCGACGCCGTTCACCTCGTCGAGATCGCGGGGCGGGTTACCACCAAGAAAACCCGCATCGTCGCGCATCAGCAGCAGGTGGTTCGCTTCGATCGCGAGGAGGAGCTCGACCTCACGGGGGCCGACGAGGCCGCGTTCATCGCCGCCGTGCGCGGCGGGCTCGACGGCGCCGACGCGCTCGTCATCTCCGACTACGACAAGGGGGGGATCACGGCCGGCCTGCTCGAGGCGATCCTCCCCGAGGCGCGGGGGCGCCGGATCGTCGTCGCGATCGACCCGAAGCGCCGCCACTTCTCGCGCTACCAGGGACCCACCTTAATCACGCCGAACCTCGCGGAGGCGGCCCACGCGGTCGGCTTCCCGATCCGGACCGACGAGGACGTCCTGCGCGCGGGCCGCAGCATCCGCGAGTCGCTCGCCGCCGATGGCGTGCTGCTGACCCGGGGCGAGCACGGGATGTCGCTCTTCGAGCGCGACGGCCTGATCACCCACATCGCCGCCACCGCCCGCGAGGTATTCGACGTCACCGGCGCCGGGGACACCGTGATCGCGACGGCCGTCCTGGCGCTGACCGCCGGGGCCTCGCTGAGCGAGGCCGCATTCCTGGCCAACCGCGCCGCCGGGATCGCCATCGGCAAGATCGGCACCGCCACCGTTCGCCCGGACGAGCTGCGCGAGGCGCGCTCGGGCTGAGGCCTGCTTCCTCGTCCGTCATTCCGGCGCAAGCCGGAATCCAGAGCAGCGATCGCGTCCCGCGCCGTCCTGGACCCCGGCTTCCGCCGGGGTGACGGAGACGCCTACTGCACCGGCACCAGCGGCCGCGGGATGATCGGCGGCGGCGGGGCCAGCTTGCGCGGGTCCTTCGCAATCTCCCCCAGCAGGTGCTTGATGGCGTACTCGAGCTGCTTGTCGGTATCGCCCAGCAAGCCGTCGGGCGGCAGGTCGAGGACGACGTCCGGGTCGACGCCGTGCCCCTCGATCTGCCACACCTTCCCCTTCGGGTCGTAACCGCTGAACTCCGGCTGCGTGGTCCCCCCGCCGTCGCGCAGGTTCTTGTCGCCGCGGATGCCCACCCAGCCTCCCCAGGTGCGCGTGCCGATCACCGGCCCCAGGCCGAAGTCCTTGAACCCCTGGGCGAACGTCTCGCAGTCGCTCCCCCCCTGCCGGTTGATTAACGTCACCATGTAGCGATTGGCGGAGCGGTCCGGGGTGGTCGAGAGGTTGCCGTGCCGCGTCGTGCCGATCGAGAGGAGCTTGCGATCGAGGTGCGCGAGGATCATCGGCGCCACGAAGCCGCCGTGATTCCAGCGATCGTCCATGATGAGCCCCGCCTTGTTCCACTGCGGCGGGAAGTCGCGCGAGAACTGCTGCAGCCCCAACCCACCCATGTCGTAGAGGTGGATGTAGCCGATCTTTCCGCCGCTCGCCCTGTCGACCGCGGCGCGCGTCTCGCGGATCCAGTCGGCGTAGCGGATCGGGGTGTCGCTGCCGACCGTCTTCACGACCACGCGGCGGGCTCCCGCGAGCTTCGGAGCCTCGTTGAGCGACAGCTCGACCTCCTGCCCGGCGCGGTTCGCGAGACGGCGCAGGTAGTCCTCCCCCTTGACGAGCGGCCGGCCGTCGATCGCCACGAGCCAGGTGCCGGGGGCGATCTTGAGGTCGGGGCGCGCGAGGGGGGAGCTGGTCTCGGGAGCGGGATAGTCGCCGCGGAAGATCTTGCGGATCTTCCAGAAGCCGGAGGCCGCGTCGTAGTCGAGGTCGGCCGCGAGGAGCCCCGTGCCGACCGGCTTGCCACGCCGGAAGTCGCCGCCGAAGTAGTAGGCATGTCCGACCGAGAGCTCGCCGAACATCTCCCCCAGCAGGTCGGAAAGGTCATCCCGCGACGCGATCCGATCCGCGAGCGAGCCGTACTGCTTCCACACACCCTCCCAGTCGACGCCGTGCATCTTGACGTCGTAGAAGAAGTCGCGCTGCAGGCGCCACGCCTCGCGCAGCATCTGCGTCCACTCGAGGCGTGGATCGACCGAGAGCGACCAGCCGCCCAGATCGACGCGCGCGTCCTTCGCCGCGTCGTCCTTGGGCGCGGAGGTCGCGCCCGCCTCGACGCGGATGAACCCCTCCTTGGTGCGATAGACCAGGACCTTGTTGTCGAGCGAGACGTCGTAACCGAGCACGCCGGTGGCGAGCGTCGAGAGCTTCTCGTTCTCGAGGTCGTAGGTGTGGAGCGTGCCTCCCTGATCCTCGTTATCGCCGCCGGGCGGCATCATGCCGCGATCCTGGTAGGAGCCGAAGTGCAGCTTCCCCTCGACCGCCTTGAGGCCGTAGTAGTTCGCCGGCGGAACCGGCACCTGCACCAGCCGCTCCTGCAGCCCGGTGAAGTCGATGACGACCGGCTTCGGGGGAGCGTCCTTCTCGTCGTCGTCTTTTTCCTTCTTCCCCGCGTCCTGCTTCTTGTCGGACTTCTTGTCGGCCTTCTTGTCCTTCTCCTTGTCGTCGTCCTTGTCGTCCTCGTCATTCGGCTTCGCGGGATCGACGTCGCTGCGGCTCGCGAACGGCAGGAGCGTGTCGGCCGCCAGCCCCACCACGTACGGGCGCGTCGCCTCCGCCACGATGAAGCGCGCCTCGAAGCGATCCAGGAACGGATTGACGTGGCGGTCGGACAGGAGATAGAGGAACTTACCTTTCGGGTCCCAGGTCGCGGCGAAGGAGTTGAACATCTCGTCCGTGACCGGGTGGACCTTCCCTTGCTGGGCGTCCCAGATCCGCACCTGGCTGAACCCGTTCGGCAGGCTGAGGGTGTAGGCCACGAAGCGGCTGTCGGGCGACCACTCGTACTGCCGGATCTCGAACTGCCCGGTGTCGGCGACCCGGGTCTTCCCGGTGGCGGCATCGGCGATCACCAGCTCGTAGTCCTGATTCCCCCAGGCAAGCGACTTGCCGTCGGGGGACCAGGAGATCGCGGCGTGCCACCCGGGAGGCTGACTGCCGATCGTGCGCGCCGGCTCGCTCTGATCGGCCGAGTGCAGCAGGATCTGCTCCTCCCCCTGCACTTCGGTCCAGGCCGCGATCCACTTGCCGTCCGGGGAGAACACCGGGTCCTTGCTGCGCGCGCTGCTGTCCTGCGTGATCCGCCGGATCAGCCCCTTCTTCTTGGTGCGGGTCACGAACAGGTCGCCGCGCGTCTCGAGGACGATGCGCTCGCCGTCCTTCGAGATCCCCCAGTTGCCGAGGTAGGTCATCGGATCGACGAACTTCTGCCGCACCTGCAGCCGGTCGCTGGGGAGCTGGATGTCCACCTGCGCGTTCTTGCCGCTGGCGAGGTCGAACACCCACAGGTCCATCTTGTGCTGGTAGACGATCTTGCCGTCCCCGAGCATCGGCCAGCGGACGTCGTAATCGGCGAAGGTCGTGAGTCGCTTGACGTCGCTGCCGTCCGGCTTCATCGACGCGAGGTTCGGCCGGCCCCAGCGGTCGGTGACGAAGTAGATCCGGCCGTCGCCGGCCCACATTGGAAAAGCATCCTTGCCGGGATGCTGGGTGACCTCCGTGAAGGCGAGCGGGGCGAGGGTGCCGACCTCGATCTGCTCCGCCTCCCCTCCCTGGTAACGCTTCCAGTTGTGGAACTCGAGCCCGATCTTCTGGAGCGCGAGGCGCTGCCCCTTCGGCTCGAACGCCACCCAGGCGGCGGGCTCGAGCGGGATCATCGACGGGATTCCCCCCTCGGGCGGCAGGGTGTAGCAGCGATAGTCCGCATGGGGGTGATCGCGCCGGCTGCGAAACAGCACCTTGCCGTCGGGCGTCCACCCCAGCGTCTGGTCCGGCATCGGATGAAAGGTCAGCCGCACCGGCTCCCCCCCGGTCGCGGGCATCACGTAGACGTCGTCATTCCCCTCGTACTGCGCGGTGAAGGCGATGAAGCGGCCATCCGGCGAAAGTTTTGGCATCCTCTCTTCGCCTTCGTGCGCGGTCAGGCGCATCGCCAACCCTCCCGTCGCCGGCACCTTCCATAGATCCCCCTCGGCGGCGAAGACGATCGCCCCGCCGCCGATGCTCGGATAGCGGTAGAAGCCGTCCGGCAGCGACTCCGCCGCGTGGGGCAGCGAGATCGCCGGCAGGATCACGGCGAACAAAGCGATGACGAACGCGGCAGGGCGCGGCTTCATGGTGCCTCCAGGCGGACTTGGGGAACGGTCGCGGCCCCGCTGCGACCGGCAGCCGGGCGCGCACGGAGCCTAGGGAGATACGCCTGTTGTTACGCGATCGTCTCACCAAGGTTCAACGGCGAGGGGGATTCTCAGGACCAGATCAGCCGGTACCCGACGCCAATCTCGGTGCGGAAGATCCGCGGCCGGGTCGGGTCGGCCTCGAGCTTGCGGCGCAGGTGCGCCATGTAGACGCGCAGGTAGTGTGCCTGCTCGGCGTGGCCCGGTCCCCACACCGCCTGGAGGAGCTGCCGGTGGGTCACGACCTTTCCGGCGTGCTCGATCAAGGTTGCGAGCAGCCGATACTCGATCGCCGTCAGATGGACCACCTGGCCGTCGATGAAGGTGCGCCGCGCCCCCAGGTCCACCCGCAGGGGCCCGCAGGAGAACTCCGTGACCCGCCCCCCCGCCTCTACCGCGGCGACGTGGCGCATCGCCACCCGGATACGGGCGAGCAGTTCGCCGAAGCCGAACGGCTTGGTCAGGTAGTCGTCCGCCCCCGCGTCGAGCGCGTCGACCTTGTCGCGTTCCTGGCCGCGGGCCGACAGCACGATGATCGGCACGCGGCTCCACTCGCGGAGCCGCCGCGTCACCTCCAGCCCATCCAGATCCGGCAGGCCGAGATCCAGCAGGACCAGGTCGGGGACATGCTGTTTCGCCAGGCCGATCCCCTCCATCCCCCCCTCCGCTTCGATCAGCCGGTACCCCTGGGCAGCCAGGCTCGGTCGCAGATAGCGCCGGAGCGCCGCCTCGTCCTCGATCAGGAGGATCAGCGGCCCGGGGGTTGCCGCGGCCGCATCGGCCGGCTTCCGGTCGGTCACGTCGCCGCCTCGCCGGCAGCGGCCGGGGTGTCCTCAATGGCGGGCGGCACTCCCTCCACCGGCAGCGTGAAGCGGAAGACCGCGCCTCCGCCGGCGCGGTTCTCCGCCCAGATCCTGCCGCCGTGCGCCTTGACGATCGCGCGGCAGACGGCGAGTCCCAGTCCGGTCCCCCCCGCGTCCCCCGCGCCGAGGACGCGGTAGAACTTCTCGAAGATCTTCTCCTCGTCCCCCGCCGGGATCCCCGCACCGCGATCCGCGACCTCGACCGTGAGCACGTCTCCCGCCACCTCCGCTCCGATCTCGATCGGCGACCCCGGGGGGGTGTACTTGATCGCGTTCTCGATCAGGTTGACGAACACCTGCTCCACCAGCACCGCATCGAGCGGCACCAGGAGGAGCGGGCCGGGCAGGTCGACCTTGGTCTCCCGCCCCTCGAGGCGTTCCTCCAGCCGCGCCAGCGAGGCCCCGACCACCTCCTCCAGCGGGAACCACTCCTTGCGGGCGGTCAAGGCGCCGGACTCGATGCGGGTGAGATCCAGCACGTCGGCGAGGAGGCGGCTGAGGCGATCGGCCTCGTCCCGGATCGTCTCGAGCAGATCCCGCCGGCTCTCCTCGTCGAGGCCCGCTCCCTCGTCGAGCAGGCTGGTCACCGATCCCATGACCGCCGCCACCGGCGTGCGCAGGTCGTGCGAGATCGCGCTCAGCAGGGCGTTGCGCAGGCGCTCCGTCTCGACCGTCAGGTGCGCGCGCTCCGCTTCCTCGGTCAGCAGGGCCCGCTCCAGCGCCAGCGCGGTGTGGCTGGCGAAGACGTCAAGGAGCTGCGTCTGCGACGGGGTCAGCGGCGCACCCCGGCGCCCGACGGCCACCCCGAGCACGCCGACCGGGGCCTTGCCCCCCGCGAGCGGCAGGAACAGCGCCTCCGTGCCAGGCAGCGTATCGGTGCCGTACCCCGCGGCTCGCCCGTGGGCGAGGACCCAGCGCGCCACGCTGAGCTCGCGCTCCGATGCGGCGACCTTCTCGCCCGAGCCGCCGCGGACCACGAGTCCGCCGTCGGCGTCCGGTATCAGGACCACGGCATCGATCTCGAACAGCAGTTCCACGTGGCGCGCCGCCGCCTCGGCGATTTCGGAAACGCCGCGCCAGAACGCGAAGCTGCGGGTCATGGCGTAGAGCGTCGCGGTCCGCCGCTCGCGGTCCCGCGCCGCCTCGGCCTGCTGCCGGATCCGCACCGTCAGGCTGCTGACGACGAGCCCCGTAGCCAGCATCACCCCGAACGTGAGCAGGTAGCGGGTGTCGGTGACGGTGAACGTCAGGAAGGGCGGGACGAAGAAGAAGTCGAACGCGGCGACGCTCAGCAGGCTGGCCACGATCGCCGGGCCACGGGAGAAGCGGCTGGCGACGAACAACACGCCAAGGAGGTAGAGCATCGCCTCATCGACCATCTCGAGCAAGGGGCGGACGGAGGCGCAGAGCGCCGTGCTGGCCAGCACCACGGCTCCCGCCCAGAGGTACTCGCGGAGCGGCGTCGGAGGAGTCGGCGCGGCGCGCGCGGCGGCGGGAGTTTCCTCCGGCTCACCGGTCGTGACGAGCACGTCGATGGGGCCGGAGCCGCGCACCAGCCGCTCGACCAGCGATCCCTGGATCCGGTCGCGCCAGCGGGGGTGGGTCGGCTTCCCGACGAGAATGCGGGTGACGTTGCGCTGCCGGGCAAGGTCCAGCACCGCCTGGCTCACGTCCTCGGCGGCCATCACCGCCGCCTCCGCGCCGAGCCGCTCCGCCAGTGTCAGGTGCGCCGCGACCATCTCCCGGTCCCGGACGGGAAGGCGATGGAACGCGGGGGTCTCGACCGACAGGGCGATCCAGGGTGCGTGCAGCCTGGCCGCCATGCGGTAGGCGGCGCGGACCAGGTCGGCCGACTGCGGCGCAGGGCCGAGCGCCACCAGGATCCGCTCCCGCGTCGGCCACGGCTGGGCGATCCCCTGCTCCTGCTTCCAGCGCGCCATCTGCGCATCGACCCGCTCGGCGGTGCGCTGGAGCGCCATCTCCCGCAGGGCGATCAGGTTTCCCTTACGGAAGAAGCGATCGATGGCGCGCTCGGCCTCGGCGGGGACGTACACCTTCCCCTCCCGCAGGCGCTGCAGCAGATCGTCGGGGGTGAGATCGACCAGCTCGACCTCGTGCGCCTTCTCGAAGACCGAGTCGGGAACGGTCTCCCGCACCGCGACCGTCGTGATCTGGGCGACGACGTCGTTCAGGCTCTCGAGGTGCTGCACGTTGAGCGTGGTGTAGACGTCGATGCCGGCCTCGAGCACCTCCTCGACGTCCTGCCAGCGCTTGGCGTGCTTCGATCCGGGAGAGTTGGTGTGGGCGAGCTCGTCGACGAGCAGCAGGCCGGGGCGGCGCGCGATCGCCGCCTCCAGGTCGAACTCCCGGAGGCGCACGCCGCGGTAATCGACCTCGCGCGGCGGTAGCCGCTCGAGCCCCTCGGTGAGCGCCTCGGTCTCGGCTCGCCCGTGGGTCTCGATCCAGCCGCTGACGACGTCGATGCCTTCCCGGCGGCGCACGCGGGCGGCCTCGAGCATCGCGTACGTCTTGCCGACGCCCGGGGCGGCGCCGAAGAAGACCCTCAACCGGCCGTGGCCGCGCTCCGCCTCCTCGGCCTCGGCGCGCGCCAGCAGCGCGTCCGGATCCGGGCGGCCGTCGCTCCGCTGTGTCGTCACCGCCGCCGCCGGGTGCGGCGCGCCTCGAGCCGCCGGTCGCCCACCTGCGCCTCCGCGAGCCGGCGGCCAGACGCGGCTGCCGGCGACCCCCTCATTCTAATGCAGCGCTTCCCGTGGCCCGCGCCCCCTGCGGACGCCCGTAGCGTCGATCCAGCTCCAGGTTGAGGAGCAGGACGTTGACCCTCGCCTCCCCCAGGAGCCCGAAGGCGCGTGGCTCGATGGCGGCCTCGACCAGGCCTGCGATCTCGGCCGGCTCGACGCCGCGCGCGCGCGCGACCCGCGGAACCTGCCAGCGCGCGCCCGCGGGGCTCAGGTGCGGATCGAGGCCGCTTCCCGAGGCCGTCACCAGCTCCGCCGGGAGCGGCCCCTCCGCCTCCGGGTTCTCCCGCCGCAGCCGCTCCACGTCGGCGAGCACTCGCTCGCGCAGCTTCGCGGAGGTCGGCCCGAGGTTCGAGCCGGAGGATGCGGCCGCGTCGTAGTCGGCGCCTGCCGCCGACGGGCGCGGCTGGAAGTAGGGCGGCGTCGCAAACGCCTGCCCGACGATCTCCGAGCCGACGATTTCCCCCGACGCATCGCGGGCCAGGCTGCCGGAGGCCGCGCCCGGAAAGGCGATCCTCGCCACGCCGGTGAGGGCCAGCGGATACGCGATCCCGGTCAGGAGGAGCGTCGCCGCGGAGAGCCGCAGCGCGGGAGCGATCTGTCTCAGCACGCCTTGCCTCCTCTCAGACCAGGCCGACGAGGCCCAGCACGAGGTCGATCGTCTTGATGCCGGCGAACGGCGCGATGACGCCCCCGACTCCGTAGATCAGCAGCGAGCGCCGCAGCAGCACGTCGGCGCCGAGCGGGCGGTAACGGACGCCGCGCAGCGCCAGCGGGATCAGGGCGACGATGATCAGCGCATTGAAGATGACCGCCGACAGGATGGCGCTGCGCGGCGAGGCGAGGCGCATGACGTCCAGCGGGGCGATCTCCGGGTAGACGCCGACGAACAGGGCCGGCAGGATGGCGAAGTACTTCGCCACGTCGTTGGCGATCGAGAAGGTCGTCAGGCAGCCGCGGGTGATCAGCAGCTGCTTGCCGACCTCGACCACCTCGAGCAGCTTCGTCGGGTTGCTGTCGAGGTCTACCATGTTCCCGGCCTCCTTGGCGGCCTGCGTGCCGGTGTTCATGGCGATGGCGACGTCCGCCTGGGCCAGCGCGGGCGCGTCGTTCGTGCCGTCGCCGGTCATGGCGACGAGCTTCCCCTTCGCCTGCTCCGCGCGGATCAGGCGGAGCTTGTCCTCCGGGGTGGCCTCGGCGAGGAAGTCGTCGATCCCCGCCTCGGCCGCGATCGACGCCGCGGTCAGCGGGTTGTCACCGGTGATCATCACGGTGCGCAGGCCCATCAGGCGGAACTGCGCGAACCGCTCCTTGAGCCCTCCCTTCACCACGTCCTTGAGGTGCACGAGGCCGAGCACCCGCGGCCCGTCCGAAACGGCGAGCGGCGTTCCCCCCGTGCGGGCGATGTCGTGCGCGCCCTGCTCGACCGCCTCGGGGAGCTTGCCGCCGAGGCCCGCAACATGCCGGGCGATCGCGTCGACCGCTCCCTTGCGGACCGCCCGGCCGTCGATATCGCAGCCGCTCATCCGGGTGTGCGCCGTGAACGGGACAAAGGCCATGTGCGGCCGCTGCACCTCCCGCCCCCGCAGCCCGAACTCCTTCGCCAGGATGACGATCGATCGCCCCTCCGGCGTCTCGTCGGCGAGGCTTGCGAGCTGCGCCGCGTCGGCGAGATCCTCGGGCCGCACGCCGGGGGCGGGGCGGAACTCGCTCGCCATGCGGTTCCCGAGCGTAATCGTCCCGGTCTTGTCGAGCAGGATGGTGTCGACGTCCCCGGCCGCCTCGACCGCGCGGCCGCTCGTGGGGATGACGTTCTTGCGGATGAGCCGGTCCATCCCGGCGATCCCGATCGCGGAGAGCAATCCGCCGATGGTCGTCGGGATCAGGCAGACGAGGAGCGAGACGATCACGGTCGCCGACAGCGCGACGCCCGAGTACAGGCCGAACGGCACGAGCGTGACGCAGGCGATGAGGAAGATGATCGTCATGCCGCAGAGCAGGACGTGCAGGGCGATCTCGTTCGGCGTCTTCTGGCGCTTCGCCCCCTCCACCAGCCCGATCATCCGGTCGAGGAACGACTCGCCCGGGTCGGCGGTGATCCGGACCACGATCCTGTCGGACAGGACCTTGGTGCCGCCGGTCACCGCGGATCGGTCGCCGCCGCTCTCGCGGATGACCGGCGCCGACTCTCCAGTCACCGCGGACTCGTCGACCGAGGCGATCCCCTGGATCACCTCGCCGTCCCCGGGGATCATCTCGCCCGCCTCGACGGCGACCTCATCTCCCTTGCGCAGCGCCGACGCCGCGATCCGCTCCTCCCGCCCGTCGCGCAGCCGGCGCGCGGTCGTCTCCTCCCGCAGCCCCCGCATCGCCGCGGCCTGCGCCTTGCCGCGTCCCTCGGCGACCGCCTCGGCGAAATTCGCGAACACGACCGTGAACCAGAGCCACAGCGTCACGTTTCCGGTGAACCAGGCGGGCGCTGCGCCGTCCGGCGCGGCGACCAGATCCCGGATCCAGACGAGTGTGGTCAGGACGGCGCCCACCTCGACGACGAACATGACCGGGTTGCGGGCCATCGTCTGGGGCGCGAGCTTGCGGAGGGAGTCGGCCAGGGCGCGGCGCAGCAGCGCCGGGTCGAACGCCGACACCGCCCGGACCTTGCGCGGGGAGGTTGCGGTCGGATTCAGCATCATCAGAATACCCTCCCCGCCCCGGCGAGGAAGTGCTCCACGACGGGCCCGAGCGCCAGCGCGGGAAAGAAGGTCAGGGCGCCCACGATGACGATCACGCCGACGAGCAGCGCGGCGAACGTGAGGCCGTTCGTCGGCAGCGTCCCGGGGCCGGGGGGCACCGTCTTCTTCCCCGCGAGGAAGCCGGCGATGGCGAGCGCCGGCACGATCATCCAGAAGCGGCCGATGAGCATCGTGAGGCCCAGGGCGGCGTTGTACCAGGGCGTGTTCGCGTTCAGGCCGGCGAAGGCGGAGCCGTTGTTCCCGGCGGCGCTGGTGAAGGCGTAGAGGATCTCGCTGAGCCCGTGGGGGCCCGCGTTGTTGAGCGACGACAGGCCGTAGGGGACAAGGGCCGACCAGGCGGAGAGCGCCAGGATCGTCAGCGGGAAGACGAGCACGTACAGCATCGCCGCCTTCACCTCGCGGGTCTCGATCTTCTTCCCCAGGTACTCCGGGGTGCGGCCCACCATCAGCCCCGCGATGAACACCGACAGGACCGCCATCACCAGGATGCCGTAAAGGCCCGCTCCCACCCCGCCGAAGACCACCTCGCCGAGCTGGATGTTGAACAGCGGCACCAGCCCGCCCAGCGGCGTGAAGCTGTCGTGCATGGAGTTCACCGCGCCGCACGAGGCATCGGTAGTGACGGTCGCGAACAACGCGGAGTTCGCGATGCCGAAGCGCACCTCCTTCCCCTCGAGGTTTCCGGCGCCGTGCGCCGCGTCGAGCCCGGCCAACACCGGGCTGTCCGCCGACTCGGCCCAGTAGCAGGCGCCCACCCCGGCGGCGTACAGGATCGCCATCGCCGCGAGCAGCGCCCACCCCTGCCGCGCATCCCCTGCCATCAGGCCGAAGGTGTGGGTGAGCGCCGCGGGAATCAGCAGGATCAGGAACATCTCGATGAAGTTCGTCAGCGGGCTCGGACTCTCGAAGGGGTGCGCGCTGTTGGCGTTGAAGAACCCGCCCCCGTTCGTCCCCAGCTCCTTGATCGCCTCCTGCGAGGCCACCGGCCCCATCGCCAGCACCTGCTTCGCACCCTCCACGGTAGTGACCTCACGGTAGGGGCTCAGGTTCTGGATCACGCCCTGGGAGGCGAGGAGCAGTCCGAAGACGACGCTCAGAGGCAGCAGGATGTGGACGGTCGAGCGCGTCACATCCACCCAGAAGTTGCCGATGGTCCCCGGGACTCCCGTCCCCTTCCGGGTCAGGCCCCTCGCGAGAGCCATCGCCACGGCGATCCCCGCCGCGGCGGAGGTGAAGTTGTGCCAGGCGAGGCCCGCCATCTGGGTGAGGTAGCTCATGGTCACCTCGCCCGAGTACGCCTGCCAGTTCGTGTTGGTCGTGAAGCTGACGGCGGTGTTGAACGCCGACCAGGGCTCGACGGCCGCGAGGTGCTGCGGGTTGAACGGCAGGACCGCCTGCAGGCGCTGGATCGCGTAGGTGACCAGCACGCCGACGACGCTGAAGGCGAGAAGCGCCGCCGCGTACCCCTTCCAGTCCTGCTCGCTCGCGGGGTCGATGCCGGAGACGCGGTAGATGAGTCGCTCCAGCGGACCGAGCAGGCGCGCGAGCGGGTGCTTCTCCCCCTCCATCGCGCGGTGGATGTAGCGCCCGAGCGGCCGGACGCACGCCAGTACGGCGACGGAGTAGACGAGGATCTGCAGCCAGCCGTTCCAGGTCATCGCGGCCTCAGAAGCGCTCCGGGCGGAGCAGCGCGTACACGAGGTATCCGAGCAGGAGCAGCGTCAGCGCGAGGCCGACGGCGTAGTCCAGGCTCACAGCATCCTCCTCACAGCCGATCGCACGCGCGGACGTAGAGCCACGACGCGGCGAAGAACAACAGCACCAGGATCACGATCGCGACGTCCAGCATTCCCGGACCTCTCTCACCGCCCCCGGCGGCCGTGCACGACTCGACCTGCCCCCGGACCCGACCCGCTCCACCGTAGCGCGGGATGGATAAAAACGACGTAAAAAAACCGGCCCGCTGCCTCGGGCCCGATCAGAACGCCGCCACGACGCCCAGCAGGATCAGCGTCTGGCCGTCCACGAAGGCAGGCGAGCCGTCGGCCGCCGCCTCGGCCGCGAAGGCATCCGCCGTCGACTTGTCGTGACGTCCCTCCAGCTTCACGATCAGGTTCGGCGTGGGGCGGTACTCGAGGGTGAGCGTCCCCTCGTCGAGCCGCTGCGGCGTCCCCGAGATCGCGCCGTCGTCGTCGTCGAAGCGCTCCAGACGCAGCGCAATCGCCAGCTTCGACTCGGGCGGCGCGTAGCGGGCGTAGACGGCGGCGCCGGCCCAATGCGCGGTCTCCCCGGTCGGCTCGTCCTGCCGGGCGGCGTCGAGGCTCGCACCCAGCGTCCAGGACGCACCGACGGGGACGGTCGCGACGATGTCCCCGAGGATGCGCCAGTCCTCGTCGTCGTCGGGGAGTTCCGGGCCAGCCAGCGTGTTGAACGACACCGACGCCCGCGGGCCGGAATAGGCGACGCGCGTGCCGAAGGTCGCGGCGGAGTTGTTATCGGAGATGAGCTGCCAGCCGTTCACGACGTGCAGCTCCGCCGTCCAGCGATCGGTGAACGGGTAGCTCACCCGGAGCCCCGTCTGGTAGTACGGCGACAGCTCCCCCATCCACGAGCGGGTGTAGTTCCAGTTGTCCTTGCTGTTGAATGCCTCGAAGCCGATGTGGCAGGGGTAGATTCCCCCCTCGAACAGCAGCCCCTTCCCCACCGGCGCCCGGTAGAGGACGGAGGCGTAGACGACGTTCCGCCATACGTCCTGGCCGACGGCGGAGCCCTCCGGCTCCCCCGAGTGGACCACCTCGACCGCGGTGCCGAAGCCGAGCGCCACCCGGAAGCCGAGAGGCGCCGGCTCGGCCGACAGCTCGATCTGCGCCTGGTTGAGGCTGAACTCATCCGCGCGCTTCGCCGTGGTGCCGGTGCCGGCGAAGAAGCTGTCGCCGTCCTCGGGATGGTTGTCGTTGTACGCGTAGAACACGTCCGCGAAGCCGTGCACCCGGAGCCGCGGCGGCTCGGGCGCGGGCTGCGCCTCCGTCTCCCCATCCTCCCCGGTCACCGCGGCCGCGACCCCCTGCGACGGGAGCCCCACGACCAGTACGGCGCCAACCAGCAGTCCCCCGATCCGGCGCGCCCCAACGCCTCGCGACTTCCCCCGCAGATCGACAGCGCTCATACGAATCCTCCGAGGTGCGCTCGCGCCTGCGGCGCCACGCGTCGAGGCCGGCCACGCCGCGGCGCAGCGGGGACAAAGCTAGCGGGAGCAACGAAAAGGACGGCAAAAAAAGGAGGAGTTACCGGGGGAGGGTAATCCGGGGGAGATAAAAACGGCGTAAAAAGGCGGGGGGCAGTGAAGAGGTTACCGGTCCGCGTCTACTCCCCCCAGGCCGGGGCGTCGAGGGCTTCCATCAGGGCGCGATGGCCGCCGGTGGCGACGATCTCGCCGTGCGAGACGAGCAGCGAGTCGAGCCGGAGATCAAGCAGGCGCGCGACGGAGGCGCGGAACGCGGCGCGGTAGCGGGCCTGCGACTCGGCATCCGCGGGCGCCCAGGACGCCGGGGCGAGTCGCACGCGGCCGTTCCCGGCGCCGAGCACCGCATCCGAGAAGACGATCGCGTCGTGCGCCGCGAGCAGGAACGCCGTCTCGGTCTCCTCCATCCCTTGGATCGCGATCGCCTGCACGCCTCCCGGCAGCGGATCCCCCGGCTCGAACGTCCGGGTCACGGGGCAGTGGACGAGCCCGCGCGCGGCCTGCCGCGCCCAGATCGACGCGCCGGGGCGGCGTACGTAGCGATCGAAGATCGCCTCCGCGCTGCGCTCGTGATAGTGGTTGCCGAGGAGGATCGCCACCGGCACCTTGCACCGCTCGACATCACGGTCGAGGGCACGCCAGAAGCGCTCCGCGTCGGGAGTCCCGTCGGGCGGCGCCAGCGGATCGATGAGCACCACGGCGTCGCGCGCCCCGCTCGCCGGCTCGAAGTAGACGCAGCCGACGCTCTCCCCCCAGCCGCCCGGCTTGTCCTTCTCGGGACGCCACTCAGGGTGCGGAGCGGTCCAGCGCCACAGGCCGGGGCGCAGCGGCTGCACCACCATCTCGGTTGTCATGAGCGCTCCTCCGGGTGGGGTCCTGGGGGATGACGCCAAGGCTACGGCCGGGCGGGTGATGCCGTCAAGGCGGTCAGAAGTGCCGATCGACCAGGATTGGGTTGCCGTCCGGATCCACGGCGATGAAGCCGCCGGGCCCGGTAGTCGTCTCGTTTGGCGGCTGTCCCCGCCGGATAGGACGTGATGAACACGATCTACGCGAGGCCGAACCTCACGCTCGGCGGCGTGACCGGAGCAGCTGGAGGATGTGGTGGCGCTCCGTCTCACGCAGCCCCACCCACCACGCCGCCCCCAGATAGACGAGAACCCCTGCGCCGACGCGCCAGCTCAGGTCGGCCCACGTCGCGCCTACCGCGGGGCGCAGCACGGCGTGCACCGCGACCATTGGCAGCGCGGCGAGCAGGGGTCGCCCCCACGCATTGCCGATGAATCCCGACAGCGATGCGCCCGTCGCCCGACATGCCAGCCAGGGCATCACAATGGCAGAGAGCAACACGGCAGGGACCAGCGTGCCGACCGCCACTCCGGTGATCCCGTAGCGGCCAATCCACGCGATGCTCAATCCGAGGTTCGCAGTCGCCTCGACCAGCAGCAGACCGGAGAGCCAGCCCACCCGGCCCGCGCCCCACAAGGCCGCCTCGCAGGCGTAGCCGGGAGCGCGCACCAGTTGCGCCACGCCCAGACACGCCAGGATGACCGCGCTGTGGGGGAACGACTCCTCGATCCAGACCTCCAGAAAAGCCGGTCCCCCGAACACCAGAGACGACACGAGTGGCAGCCCGAGCAGGGCCCCCCAGCGTCCGGCTTCAGGAAGGAGCGCCGCCGCGCCTCCCGGCTCGACGGCGAGCAGCGCGAAGCGCGGCTGCAGCGCCTCGCGTACCTGCAGCAGGAGCTGGCGGGCGTATTCGACCAGCCGCCCCGGCACGGCGTAGGAGGTGATCGCGGCGGCGGGGAGGTAGGCGCCAATCAGGACGCTGTCGGTCTTGAACAGCACCCGCTGGGCGAGATCGACGAGGAAGGAGAGGAACGAGAAACCGGCAATGCGGCGGAGCATCTCCCGCCGGAAGGCGCGCGGGTTCGGCAGGAATCCGAGCACCGGCAGCGCGGCGATGACGCGGCACAAGGCACCCGCGACTCCCGTCGCGGCGCCTACCAGAACCAGGGTGCGGAGCGCATGCTCGGGCCGGAGGAGCCAGACCAGGAGAGTTACCCGGAGGAGCAGCTCAGCCGCCTTGATGGCATTCAGCGTCGCAATCCGCTCGTGCCCGCGCAGCAGGCCGGAGAACGCCGACGCCGGGAAGGCAATCGCGGTCGACAGTCCCAGCACCCTTACCGCCAGCACGGCGTCCGCGGCAAGATCGGGAGATAGGTCGAAAAGGCGAGGCACTACCGGGGCGAAGAGCAGCACGAGCGCGGCAAGCAGCGTGCCGCAGCCAAGGTAGAGTGCGAGCACCGTCCCCCCCAGGGTGCGCAGCGCTGCCCGATCGTGCTCGCCGCGGAAGCGTGCCGCGTAGCGGCTGATCGCCGATCCCAGTCCCAGGTAGAGGAACTCGGAGTAGCCGAGGATCGACTCGACCAGGATGAGCACGCCGTAGCCGGCATCACCCGCGCGGTGGATCACGAACGGGGTAAGGAACAGACCTGCCGCGATGGTGAGCGCGAACTGCCCCCAACCCGAGACGACGTTCCCCAGGATGCGGGAGCCGGAGGCGCCTGGCGCGGCTCTCATGCGGGTGGCATCTCGGTCACGGCGTGCGGCGCGAGCGGCGCCGGCCGAGCGCGACAGCGCGCCCCGGACGGCCCATGAGCGCGAGCAGCCACCACGCCACAGCCGCGGCGCTCGGGTGGTGGCGGAGGCTCTGCGCGAGCTCCCGGCGAGCACCGGCGACATCGCCGCCGCGGTAGCGGTCGAGCCCATGGATGAATTCCGCCCGGCCCAGACGCGCCGCGAGCCGCGGCAACGCGCGTGCGGCCGCTCCCTCGTCCGCGATCAGCCGCTCGCGCAGCCGGCGCATGAGAACGACGTGGTCCTGGTGCAACGCGGCGTCCCGGGTGGAGGCGGCGCCGGGGAGGAGGGTGCGCCGCACCAGCGGGGCCTCCACCCTGAGGAACCGATGCCGCCGCGCCGCCCGCAGCCACAGCTCGTAGTCGAGGGCGACCTCGAGATCCTCCGGAAACGACAGCCCCTCCTGCGCGAACAAGCTCCGGCGGATCAACGCCGACGACGGGAGGACGAAGCACTGCTCGATCAGGGCGTCGAACACCCACCCCTCGGCGGCGTGCGCCTTGCCGGGGAGGAAGCGCCCGATCTCGTCGCCGGCGGGGCTGACCAGCATGAGATCGGAGTAGATGACCCCGGCCTCGGGCAGGCGCGGCAGCGCCGCGAGCTGCACCGCGGTCTTCTCCGGCAGCCACTCGTCGTCGGCGTGCAGGATGGCCACCCACTCACCGCGCGCCTCCCGGATGGCGGCGTTCGTCGTGGCCGCTTGGCCGCGATGCGGCAACCGCAACACCCGGATCTGCGGCGTGATCGCGGCGGCCTGCGCGGTGCCATCGGTGGAGCCGTCGTCGGCGACGATCACCTCGCACGGCGGCAGCGTCTGAGCGAGCGCCGAGCGGACGGCCCGGCCGACCCAGCGGGCCGCGTTCCAGGCCGGCAGCACCGCGCTGACGGTGGGCGGGCTCATGACCCCGCCCCGTAGCGCAGCTCCACGCGGTGCTCCCCCGGTGCGAGCGGCAGGAGCACCCGCCCCGCATCCGGGTGCGGCAGCGCCGCCAGATCTTGAGGGGACCCGTCGACGAGACAGGCGGCGAGCTTGCCTCCGGCGGTCGTGGTGGCAAGCTGCAAGCTCTGTCCCGGCCCCGAGGCGCGCGCCGCGAATCGGCAGAGCTGGGCGCTGCACGCCTCGAGCTCGACCCGGGCGCTGTCGCGCGCGTCGAGGAAGGCGAGCAGGTCACTGAAGCGGCCTCGCCAGTGGCGGGCGGCCGCCGCGGCCGCGGGCGCCGCGAGCCACTCCTCGAAACGATCGACCGAAGGGACGTACGACATCGTCGTCGAATGGAAGATCGGCACGACCAGGCCGTGGCCAAGCGCGGCGTTCGCGGCCAGCAGGCGCGCGGTGTCGCCGCGCACCATGCTCTCGTCGTCCTGGTAGGTGAACGGCACCTCCCAGAGCGCAAACGGCCGGCCGTTGTCATCGAGCGGGTGGAACGGCAGCGCGGTGCCGAACGGATACCCCGGGGGCACGTCGCCGGTCGGACCGAAGGAGGAATCGAGGCGCAGCCCGGCCGCCGCCAGCGCCCGGAACGTCCCCGACCAATCGTCCCCCCACAGCAGGCCGTGCAGGCGATGGCTCACCACCGGCTGCGGCTCGGCGAGCCGGACGATCGCCTGCAGCTGGTCGTCGAGCCCGTCGCGAATCGCGAGCGGCTGGAACAGGCCAACCCCGATCTTGCGCAGCCGCGGCTCCGGAAAGCCGCGGTCCCAGTGCAGGCCGATCTCGGCCCCCGCGGCGCGCAGGCGGGAGGCGCCCGCCCCCCGCATCCTCCCGGGGACGACGAAGAAGGTGGTCGGGCTCCCCTGCTCGCCCGCGTACTCCGCCTGATAGGCGGACGGGTCCCCGACACCCTCCTCGTCGTGGGTCAGCACGAAGCCGCCGGGGGCGGCGTCGGGGATCGGCCACCAGCCGGGCAACCCGGAGGCGCGGCGGATCTCGTCGGCGACCACGCGCTCGAGCAGGTCCGCGAACGGGATCGCCGCCTCGAGCAGGCGCGGCTCGGCGACGAGATCGACGCTCTGCACCGCCGCGACGCCGGTGCGCTCGCTCCAGCGCGAGACGACGCGAAACTCCTCGCCGGGAGTCCCCTGCTGCCAGGCCGCCAGCAAGCGCCCGAGGTCGAAGGCCACGCCGATCACCGTGCCGCCACCCAGCGTCCGGCTGGCGAGGGCGTCGTACGCGCCGCGACGCAGCAGCACGCGAACCCCCTCGCCGCCGGCGCGGGCCGCCAGCGACACCGTGGGGGCGGGGAGCGTCCCGAGATCGGCGGGTAACCAGGAGGGGGCGTCCGGGCCCGGGGAGAGCGGCTCGGAGGTGGGGACGAGAGACGCCGTCACGGGCACGGCGAGCCCCGCCAGGTCCGCGAGCGGGCCGGGGGGCGGCAGCTCGATCACGATCGTCCTGCCGGCCCGCGCCAGATCGGCGAGCGCCACGGCGAGCGCCTGCGGGTTCGCGGCGCCGCGGGCACCCCCCGCGGTCAGCACGATCACGCCGGCCGGGCTCGACGGCGGGTCCGGGAGCGCTTCGATCCGCGGCGCGCCGAACTCCTGGAGGAGCAGGTTCGACCAGGCGAGCCCCCAGTCGCGGGCGCTGAAGGAGCGCGGCACGAAGCCGGGGGCGAGCAACGCAGGATCGACCCAGAGCGCGATCGGCGCCGGCTCGTCGCCCGGCGAGGCGGCGGCGCTCGCGATGCGGCCTGGGTCGCTCGAGGGGAGCACCAGCGGATGCAGGTCGACCGCGCGCACCCCGACCGCGAGAAGCACGCCGGCGGTGAAGGCGAGCCACCCGCGCGCGCGGCTCATGGGCGCACCGGGGCGTACGTGGCGCCCAGCACGAACTCCCCCGCCGGGACCACGACCAGCGCGGCGTCGCGTCCCATCCTGACGGTGCGATCCCATTTGAGCGCTCCCGCCGCGGAGCGAATCTCCGTGAGCGTCCGCCCGCCGGCCGCGAGCGGCAGGGCCAGCGCCAGATCGGCGCGCCCGGCACGGCCGCGGATCTCGAGCCGCCCGTCCTTCCAGACGCTCGTCAAGGGAGAGGCGGCACGCGCCGCCTCGAAACCGGCCAGGCCCGACATCGTCAGGCTGACGTGCTCGGCGCTCGCGGCCCTCTCATAGCTCCGCTTCCAGTGGTCGAACAACGCGACCGAGGGGCGCCAGCCATAGGTGACCGGATGGAACAGCACGGTGATCGCCTGGTGCCTTCCGTCGCGGCTGGAAGCGAGCAGCCGCTCGAGCGCCTCGGCGTCGAATCCGCCGAGGTCCTCGGAGCCGACGTGCGGCACCTCCAGGAGCGGCAGCGGCAGCCCGCGCCCGTCCAGCGGGCGAAACGGCCGCCCGGTCCCAAACAGGTAGCCGCGGCAGTCGAGGTCGAGGCCGTAGGTCGAGTCCACGGCGATCCCCACCGCGGCGAGCTTCGCGAGCGTGCCGGACCAGGTCGCGTCCCACTCGAGGAAGTGCACCCGCGAGGCGCGCACCGGCTGCCCCGCGGGGAGACGCTGGCGCAGCCACTCGAGCTGGGCGGCCAGCCCCCGCTCCACGTGCAGCAGCCGCAGCGGACCAAGGGTGCGGTCAGCGCGCGCCCCATCCGCCGCGGTGCGGTCCCAGTGCAGGCCGATCTCGCTCCCGTCGGCCGCGGTCGCGACCGCGTCCTCGGGGAGCAGCCGCTGGCCGGACGGCATGAAGTACGAGGTGGAGACGGCCCCGATCCGGCGCTCGTGCTCCGTCATCCAGCGCGCCTTCCCGCCGAACCCCTCGTCGTCATGCGTCATCAGGAAGGCGCCCGCGGCGCCCCCGGGGTATCCCCACCAGGCTGGGAGCGGCCTCTCGTCCTCGAGCCAGCCAGCCAGCAGACGCTCGAGGAGGTCGGCGACCGGGACCTCGTTCTCGAGGAGCGCCGGCGAGATCACCAGATCGTTGCTCTCGAGCCGCGGCGCCAGTCGATCCGGATAGCGGTTGCGAACCACCAGGTCGTCGCCGGGAGTGCCCTGCTGGATCGAGGTCACGAGGCGCGCGGCATCGAAGAGGAGCGTCACGACGCGACCGCCGCCGAGCGCCCGGGCGAAGGCGGCGGGCCTCTCACCCGCGCGCAGCAGCACCTCGGCGTCCACGGTGATCTCGCCCGGCTGGACGCGGACCGGGAGATCGAGCCCGGCGAGCGCGGCCGCATCGAGCGGGCCGAGCGGGCCATCCGCCGCGGGGACGAGGCGCCGCTCCTCGACGGCCGCCGCGCTCGCGGGGACGAAGCCGCCGAGCGCGGCGAGATCGCCGGCGGGCATCTCGAGAAGCAGCGTGGCTCCCGCCGCGACCTGCTCCCTGAGCCAGCCGGTCCATCCGGCGTCGGAGCGGCGGCAGGCGCTGCCGCTCCAGATCAACACGGCCGGCGCCGGGAACGGATGGGGCAACGGTTCGTCGAGATCGAGAACGCGAAACGGGCCGACCTCCTGGGCAACCAGGTTTGCCCACCCCCAGGAGAGGTCGAGCGTCGCGAAGCGGCGGGTGTCGGCGGCGGCGGCGATGGCGCCGCTCGAGATCGCCAGGACGACGTCCGCGGCGCTCGAGGTCGGCACGGCGGCCGCGGCGCCGGGCACGGCCGGGTCGTTCGCCCTCACCCAGGGGGCGTGGATATGGTACAGGGTCCCCGCCGCGAGCAGGATCATCCCGACCCCAAAGCCCAGCAGCAGCGGCCGGAGCAGGATGGCGACGGGCTGGAGGAGACGGCGGAGGCGGGGCGCGATCATCGAGGCCTGAATCGTATCCCGCGACCGGTGCGCCTGCAAACGCGGGTTGCGCGCCTGGGGGGCGCAGGTTAGATTAGCCGCTCCGGGGTCGGCAACGGCGGCCCCCCACGCGAATGCTCCCACCTACGGACACTGGCCGCCAAGCCGACCACGCGGAATCCCTCTCGCGGCTCGGTACCGGCGCGCTCGTCGCCGTCGGGGTCTGGCTCGGCGGCGTCGCCGCCCGCGCCACCGGGCTGCACGACTCCCTCTGGGCGCTCCTGTTGGTGGCGGCCGGAGGCGCGGCGGCGTTCGCCGTCGGGCGGGCGCTCCCGCGGGTGAGGTCGCTGTCGCCGGCATGCCTGTTCCTGCCGCTGACGCTCCTGCCGAGTATTCCGGGCTGGCGTACCCTGGGAGCGACGCTGCTGATCTTCACGATCGCCTGCCTGGTCGATCGGCGCGCCGGGCTCGACGACCCGGCGCGCGCCCGGCTCGTCCTCGGGATCGCCCTCGCGGTCGGCGGGGTGCTCGCCACCGCAGTCGGCCTGCTGCGCCTCACGTGGCTGGCTGACGTCGAGTACGGGCAGGACACCGCGTACGCGGCGAACCTCCTGTGGAACTCGCTCCACGGGGAGTTCCTGCGCAGCGGACTGCTGCAGGACCTCCTCAACCGGCCGCCGCTGCGGAACGACTTCGGCGCGCACAACTCCCCGTTGCAGCTCCTCCTGCTGCCGTTCTTCTGGGCCTCGCCGTCGCCGGCGCTGCTGATCGTGCTGCGCAACCTGCTCCTGTGGATCGCCCCGTGGATCCTGTTCCGGCACCTGCGCGGCGACGCGGGGGCGCGGGCGGCGCTCTACGTCTCGCTGGCGCTGGCCGTGCAAACGACGGTGCTGTGGCAGTCGGTGAGCGCGTTCTACTTCGTGCAGATGTGCGTCCCGCTCCTGGTGATGCTGGTGGCGGCGTGGGAGCGCGGCTCGCTCTCCGCAACGCTCGTGCTGGTGGTGCTCCTGCTCGGCTTCAGGGAGGATCTGGCGGTCGTCGCCGTGGCCCTCGGAGGCGTCGCCTTGCTGCAGCGGCGGCGCTGGCCCTGGATCGCGGTCCCCGCGGCATTGGGCCTTGCGTGGTGGGTCGTCTCCACGCGCTGGGTGATGCCCGCCGGCGGCGCCGGCCTCGGAGGCGCGGTGCACTCCACGCTCGCGGCGGTCGGCGGCACTCCGGCGGGGATCGTGACGCAGGCGCTGCGCGATCCCGGCCCCCTGTTGCGGACGATCTTCAGGGAGGAGAACGTCGCCATGTTCGCCAACGTCGCCTGCGCGCTCGGCGGAGTCGGCCTCCTGAGCCCGCTGGCGCTCGTCGCCCTGCCGTTCGCCGGCATCACCGCCCTCGTGGACTTCAGCCCGGCGAAGGAGGTGTTCATGCACTACCACCTCCTGGCGGTGCCGTTCGTGATCGTCGGCGGCCTGCGAGTGCTGCAGCGGGCGGGACGGCGGTCAGCGCTCACCGCGAGCCTCGCGCTCGGGATGCTTGCTGCTATCGCCGCGCAGGACGTGCGCATGCTGCCGGTGGCGCAACTGTCCCAGGCTCTGCGACCCGCGAATGCGGAGATCGGCCGCGCCGCGCTCGAGGCGGTGGGGCAGGCGCCGAGCGTGGGCGCGCCGGGGGCGTACCTGCCGATCCTCACCCAGCGGCCGAGCCTCTACCTCGCCTCGCGCCTGTGGGAGTACCCCGAAGCGCGGCCCGAGATGGTCATCTGGGATCCCGATCTGTTCCGCGCCAACCCGCTGCCGAAGGAAAGGGAGCGCTATCTGCGCTGGCCGGCCGAGGCGGTCGCTCGCGGCGAGTACCGGCTCCGCGAGGAGCTGCCGGGCGGCGTCCTCGTTTTCCAGCGATCCACCAGTGGCCAGCAATAGATGAAGGCCCCCACGACGCCCTGGAACGTGGCGGCGAGCTGGGTCAGCATGGCGGTGCGCCTGCTCATCGGCCTGTGGCTGACCCCGTTCATCATCGGTCACCTGGGGCGCGAGAGCTTCGGGCTGTGGCTGCTCATCGGGTCGATGCTCGGGTATTTCGACCTGATGGACCTCGGGGTGCGCTCGGCGCTGATCCGCTACACCGCGCGCGAGCAGGCGCTCGGGGAGCAGGGACAGCTGGCCGAGACGGTGCGCCGCGCGATGGGCGCTTCCACGGCCGCCGCGGGAATCGCGTTTCTTGCCTTCGTCCCGCTCGGCCTCTCGCTCGAGGGGTTCCTGATCGCGGGCTCCGGCGTGACGGCCGGGACGGTGCGCGCGCTCGTCCTGATCGCCGGCACGAACCTGGCGCTCGGCTTCCTGCTCGCCTTCTTCTCGGGCGTGCTCGCCGGCGCCCGGCGCTACGACGTGACCAGCGCGGTGGGGGTGAGCCTCGCGATCGTGCGCGCCGGCATGACGATCGCGGCGCTCGCGGCCGGGTGGGGGATCGCGGGGCTGGCGGGTTCGGTGCTCCTGTCGTCCCTGCTGCAGTGCGCCGTGCTCTACGTCATGGCGCGCCGGATCTTCCCGCACGTGCGCTTCCTGCCGCTGGTGCCGGCCGGGGCGATTGCCCGCGACCTGGTGCGTTATGGGCTCTCCAGCGTGCTGTTGCAGCTCGCGGTAAAGGTCGTCTACTACACCGACAGCATCGTGATCGCCGCCTTCCTTTCGAAGGCGGCGGTGGCGACGTTCGGCATTGCGGCGACGCTGATCGACTTCCTTCGCGGGGTCGTCGGCTCGATGACGAACGTGCTGACACCGTCGGCCTCCGGGATGGACGCGCGGCGCGATCTGGCGGGACTGCGCGCACTGATGGAGCGCGGCACCAGCCTGTCGCTCGTGCTGGCGGCGCCGGTGCTCGCGACGTTCTTCCTGGATCGGGGTCGCTTCCTGGACCTGTGGGTCGGCGCCGAGTTCGCGGACTCGGCGGCGGTCCTGAGGATCCTGGCGCTCGGGCAGGTCGTGGCCCTGCCGACGCTGACGGGCAGCGTCATCCTCTACGCCATGAACCGGCACCGCTGGAACGCGTTCCTCGCCATCGGCGAGGCGGCGGCGAACCTGGTGCTGTCGGTCCTGCTGGTGGGGTCGCTGGGAGTCCCCGGGGTCGCATGGGGGACCACCATCCCCCTGCTCGTCACCCAGACCCTGCTGCTGCCGGCGTACGTCTGCCGGCTGCTCTCGATGCGGCCGGGGTCGCTCTTCCGGCGAGCGTACCTGCCGGCCCTGGGCGCCGGGATCCTGTACGCGGTGGCGTTCCGCGTCCTCTTCGACCTCACGGACCCGGGGGCGTACGTCACTTATTTTGCCTGCGTCGGCGCGGCGCTCGTCCCGTACGCACTGGTGACCTACCTCTTCGTCCTCGACCCCGAGGTGCGGCGCACGATACGCGCGCGCATCCCCGGACTGGGCAGGGCATGAAGCGCCTGTCGCTGATCATCTGCACTCGCAATCGCAAGTTGGATCTGCGCCGTCTGCTGACGCTCGCGCCCGCCTGGGATCCTCCCGGCAGCGACTGGGAGATCCTCGTGGTCGACAACGGCTCCAGCGACGGCACCGCCGAGATGGTGGCGGAGGTGGCCGCCCGGCTCCATCTCCCCGCGCGGGTCGTGCGCGAGGAGCGCCCCGGCCACTCCCGCGCCCGCAACGCCGGCATCGCCGCGGCCGCGGGCGACCTGCTGGCGTTCACCGACGATGACGTCGAGCCCGACCCTGCATGGCTGGCGGCGATGGTCGAGGTGGCTCGCCGGCGCGAGGACATGGCGTTCGGCGGCCGGGTGATCCCTCGCTGGTCCGGAACGCCCCCCGCCTGGCTGGTCACCGAGGGGCCGTACCGGATCACCGGCGGCGCGGTGCTGGCGTACGACCATGGGGACCAGGAGCGCGAGTGCGACGCGTCGATGTTCGTCCCGGTCGGCGCCTGCATGTTCTTCCGCCAGGAGGTGTTCGAGCGCCTGGGCGGCTTCCGCGAGGACCTGGGTCGGCAAGGGACCGAGCTCATCTCCGCCGACGACAGCGAGTTCTTCTTCCGGGTGCGCGGCGCGGGCCTCCGGGTCGTCTACGCGCCGTCGGTGGTGCTCCATCACCCGGTCGATGTGTCGCGTGCGACGCGGGCGTACCACCGGCGCTGGTACTGGGACCTGGGACGCAGCTTCGCGCGCTGGAGGGGAGTACCGGAGTCGAGCCGCATGTTCCTGGGCTTCCCCGGGGCGGCGCTGCGCCAGGTGGCGTCGGACGCCGCGCGTTACCTCGGCGCGCTCGTCACCGGCCCGCGCGAGGCGCGGCTGTTTCGCGAGCTGCGGCTGCGGGCGGCGCTCGGCCAGGCGCTCGAAGCCCGGCGGCTCCGGCGCGCGGCCAGAGTCGACCAAGCGTACCCCCGCCTCCCTCAGTAGCGACCGAAATCCAAGCAGGGAGCGGGAATTCAGGGGAGACCCCTGGATTGTCCTCCGGGAGGACCGTATCTATATAGGAGTACCTCGGCAGCCTGGGAGGGGGGAGCGGTGCGGACAAGGGGATCGGTGTGGGCCGCCGCAGTGGTCGCGTGTCTCGTCTGGAGCGGCATAGCGCACGCGATCCCGTCGGGGTTCGTCGAGGAGCCGATCGCCTCCGGCTGGAACGCCGTCGTCGGGGTCACGTTCGACGCCACCGGGCGGATGTTCGCGTGGGAGAAAGGCGGCAAGGTCTGGATCGTCCATGATGGCGTGAAGCACGCCACCCCGCTCATCGACATCGGCGAGGAGGTCGGCGACTGGCGTGACTACGGGCTGCTCGGCTTCGCCCTCGATCCGAACTTCCTCAGCAACGGCTACATCTACCTGCTCTACGTGGTCGATCGCCATCACCTGCTGACCTACGGCACCGGCGCCTACGACCCCGCGACCAACGCGTACTTCAACGCCACCATCGGCCGGATCACCCGCTACACCGCCAACGCGGCAGACGACTTCGAGTCGGTCGACTACGGCAGCCGCCTGGTGCTGTTGGGCGAGAGCGCCTCCACGGGGTTTCCGATCGTGCACCAGTCGCACGGCGTCGGGGCGCTGCTGTTCGGGACGGATGGCATGCTCCTCGCCACCTGCGGCGACGGCGCCAGCTACGAGACGATGGACAACGGCGGCAGCGCCGGCAACGCCTACGGACCGCAGGCGCTCCTGGACGGAATCATCACTCCGAAGGAGAACGTCGGCGCCTTTCGCTCGCAGCTGCTCGACTCGCTCTCGGGGAAGCTGATCCGGATCGACCCCGCCACCGGCAACGGTCTGGCGACCAACCCCCGCTTCGACCCGGGCGCGCCGCGCGCGCCCCGCTCGCGCGTCTGGGCGAGAGGGCTGCGCAACCCGTACCGGATGTCGCTGCGCCCGGGGACGGGAAACCACGATCCCGCCCTGGGGGACCCGGGCGTGGTGGTGATCGGGGACGTCGGGTGGAACACCGAGGAGGACATTCACGTCGTCACCGCGCCCGACCTGAACTTCGGGTGGCCGATCTACGAGGGGCTGACCGCGGCCTCCGAATACCTCGCGGCCACGACCAACAACCTCGATGCCCCGAACCCGCTGTTCGGCGTCGGCGGCTGCGCACAGCAGTACTTCACCTTCCAGAACCTGCTGGTGCAGGACAGCCTGAGCCCGACCTGGCCGAACCCCTGTAACGCGGCGCAGCAGATCCCGGCGAACCTCCGGCAACTGCACCACCGGCCCGAGATCGACTATCGCCACGGCTCCGGACCGGCGCGCACCGGCATCTACGACGCGGGAGGGAATGCCCAGACGGTCGACCTCGACAACCCCGCCTCGCCGATCGTGAGCGACCGCTTCGGGGGGAACACCTCCACCGCGGGCGTCTGGTACACCGGCGGCAGCTATCCGCCGGAGTACGTGGGGCGCTACTTCCACGGCGACTACGGGTCGAACTGGATCCGGACCCTCGACTTCGACGCGAGCCACCGGCCGATCGCGGTCCACCGCTTCATCGACAGCGGCCGCCATCCGGTCGCCTTCGCGATCGATCCGGTGTCCGGCGATGTGATCTACGTCGACTACGGGAGTCTGGTGCTGCGGATCCGCTACGCCGGGAACGGCGACCTGCCTCCCACCGCGGTGGCGACGGTCGAGCGGGACCACGGGCCGGGGCCGCTCGAGGTGCGCTTCTTCGGCGACGGTTCCCTCGACCCGGAGCAGGGAGCCCTCTCGTATGCCTGGGACTTCGGCGACGGCGCCACGAGCACGCTCGAGAACCCGATCCACCTGTTCGTGCCCGCCGGGTCCGGGCCCGAGGCGTTTCCGGTGCAGCTCACGGTGACCGATGCCCTGGGACAGGCGGACTCGACCGACCTGTGGGTGGTCGTGAACGGCACGCCGCCCAGCGTCGAGATCACCAGCCCCGCCGACGGCTCGACCTACCCCGTGACGGGCGGTGACACCCCCGTGACCGTAGCGGCCGCGATCGCCGATGCGGAGGATCCGCCAGAGGCGCTCTTCTGCCTGACGCAGGTCTTCCTGCACCACAACGAGCATCTCCACCCCGAGCCGGAGGTGTACGACTGCGGCACCCAGACGATGCTCAGCCCGATCGGGTGCGATGGTCACCTCTATTACTACCGCGCGACGGTATCGGCGGGCGACACCTCAGGACTGGCGGCGCGCGACGAGGCGAACGTCTACCCGGCCTGTCCAGGGGTCACGCTCGTCGCGGACGGCGGCCCCGACCTGGTGGTCGCCGACTCCCAGCGCGACGGCGGCGAGACGGTCCCGCTCGACGGCTCCGGCAGCGCGGACCCCGCGCACGCCATCGTCAGCTACACCTGGCGGCTCGACGAGCTGCCCGTCGCGATCGGCGCGACTCCGGCGCTGCGGCTGCCGATCGGCACGACCGTGGTGACGCTGGTCGTGACCAACAACGTAGGGGACGTCGCGGCCGACACCGTGCGCGTGACGGTGGTCCCGGGAGACGGCAGCCTCGCCGTCCCCGAGGCGCGCTTCACGCCGGCGCCCGAGGGGGGAACGGCACCGCTCGCGGCCGCCTTCGACGGGTCCGCCTCGGCCGACCCGGATGGGAGCGTGGTCGCCTGGTCCTGGGACTTCGGGGACGGCGGCATCGCCTCCGGCCCGACCGCGACCCACACGTACAGCAGCGCCGGCGCCTTCATGGTGACCCTCACGGTCAGCGACGACGATGGGCTGCAGGACCTGGCGACGCATCCGGTCGGCGTCGCGGCGCCGGAGCTGGTCGCGTGGCTCCTGCTGGACGAGGGGAGCGGCGCGCTGGCGGTGGATGCCTCCGGGCACGCGAACGACGGCACGCTGACCGGAGGAGCGACCTGGAGTGTCGGGCAGTCCGCGAATGCCGTGAACCTGGATGGGGTGGACGATCGCATCGAGCTGCCCGGCGCCGCGAGCCTCCATCTGCGCAACCGCCTCACGCTCGCCGCCTGGGTGCGGCTCGACACGATCGACGCGGGGGATGGAATCCTCGTGAAGGGGAGCTCCGCGATCCCCTACGGCCTCCAGCTCGAGGCGAACGGGAGGCTGCGCTTCACCGCGAACGCCGGCGCGCCGCCCGGCGGGGTGGGGGGCGGGAGCTGGAGCTCCACTCTGGCCGTCGCGACGGGCAGCTGGCACCACGTCGCGGTGACCTACGACGGGACGCGCATTCGCTTCTACCTCGACGGCGCGCTCGACCCGGTCCAGCCGGCCGCGGCGCTGAGGTTCGGGCGGGTCGCCGCAGGGGCGTTCGCCGGGGCAGACCCGCTCGCCGCCGCCTACCTCGACGGAGCGCTCGACGATCTGCGCATCTACAACTGGGCGCTTTCGGGGCCGGAGATCGATGCGCTCGCCAGCGCCGCCGCTGGGCTGAACTACGGGTACTACGAGGGGATCTGGAGCACGCTGCCGAACTTCGCCTCGCTCACCCCGCTCGAGACCGGAGGGGTGTCGAACGTCACGCTCGCGCCGCGCAACGTGAGCGACAATTTCGGCATGCGGTTCCAGGGATGCCTCGAGATCCCCACGGCCGGCAGCTACACCTTCTACACGACGTCCGACGACGGCTCGAAACTGTTCATCGGCGCGACCCAGGTCGTGAACAACGACGGGCTGCACGGCGCGCAGGAGCGCTCGGGCACGATCGCACTAGGGGCGGGTCTGCAGCAGCTCACGGTCCCCTTCTTCGAGCGGACCGGTGGGGAGGTGCTCGAGGTGCGCTGGCAGGGGCCGGGGATCGCCAAGGCGCTGATTCCCGACGCGGCGCTGTTCCGGGTGGGATGCGCCAGCGGACCGAACCGGCGGCCGCTCGCCGTGAACGACACGACGCAGCTTGCGGCGGGGGGCGCGATCGTCGTCCCGGTGCTCGCGAACGACAGCGATCCGGACGGCAACCCCTTGCAGGTGCTGCGCGCCGACCCCGGGGTGTACGGGACGGTCAGCACCAACGGCACGACGGTGACGTACGTTCACGGCGGCTCGCCGGGACTCGTCGACTCGTTCACCTACAAGATCGGCGACGGCCTGGGCGCGACCGCGATCGCCACGGTGCAGGTGCGCGCCTGCACGGCGACCGAGATTGCCTGCGACGGCTTCGACGACGACTGCGACGGCACGGCGGACGAGGATCTCGACCTCGACGGGGATGGCCTGTGCGCCGACAACTGCCCGGTGACGGCGAACCCGCTGCAGCAGGATGCCGATGCGGATGGCGTGGGGGACGCCTGCGACTGCATGCCGCAGGATCCGACGAACGCTCCCCTGCCGCCCGTCGGAGAGGCGCTGTTGCTGACGCCGGCGGGAGCGCCCGGAGGGGCCGACCTGAGCTGGGCGGCCGTGCCGGGGATCTCCGCCTACAACGTGTATCGAGGCTGGCGCACGCCGGCCGAGGCCTGGACCTACGACCACGCCTGCGCCGGGGCGGCGCTGACGGGCCCGTTCTTCGCGGATGCGGCCGTCCCTCCCCCGCATCGCGTGTTCTACTACCTCGCGGCCAGCGCGTGTCTGGTCGGCGCCGCCGAGAGCGAGCTCGGGCACGACAGCGCGGGGAATCCGGTCCCGCGTCCTCACGCCTGCGGCGAGCCGGCCCTGGACCCGGACGGGGATGGGGTCGAAAGTGCGCTCGACCTCTGCCCGGCCGCGGCGGACCCGTCGCAGCTCGATGCGGACGGGGACGGCCGGGGGGACGCCTGCGACAACTGTGCTCTGGTCCCGAACCCGGCCCAGGAGGACAGCGACGAGGACGGCGTCGGGGACGCCTGCGACTCCTGAGGCGGGCGGAGGCACCCTGGACCGCGAGCAGGGTATGATCCCCGCGATGGCGACGCTGGTACTCCGCGACGACCGCTTCCTGGCGCACGATCCCGGGCCGGGTCACCCCGAAAGTGCCCGGCGGCTGCGCGCCATCCATGCCGATCTCGACGCGCATGCGATCGCGGGAACCCGCACGGCCGCGCCGCGCCACGCCACGGAGACGGAGCTGGGGCGGGTCCACGACGACGGCTATCTGCGACAGGTCGCGGCGACGGCGGGACGGGGCGCGATGCGGCTCGATCCCGACACCTGCACCAGCGCCGGTTCCTACGAGGCGGCGCGCTGCGCCGCCGGAGCTGCGCTCGAGGCCGCGGCCGCGGTCGTCTCCGGGGAGGCGCAGGGCGCCTTCGCGCTGGTGCGCCCGCCGGGGCACCACGCGGAGTCGGCGCGCGCGATGGGATTCTGCCTCTTCAACAACGTCGCGATCGCGGCGGAACATGCCATCGCGGAGCTTGGGTGCCGGCGCGTCCTGATCCTCGATCCCGACGTGCATCACGGCAACGGGACGCAGCACGCCTTCTTCGCTCGCCGCGATGTCCTGTACGTCTCGAGCCACCGCTTCCCGTTCTACCCCGGCACCGGCTGGTTCGACGAGGTCGGGACCGGGCCGGGTGAGGGGTTCAGCGTGAACCTGCCGCTGCCGCCCGGCATGGGGGACGCCGAGTTCCTGCATCTCTACGAGCAGATCGTCGCGCCGATCGTAGAGCAGTACCGCCCCGATCTGATCCTGGTCTCGGCCGGCTTCGACACCTGGAAGGACGACCCGCTAGGTGGCATGCGGATGACGGAGGCGGGGTACGCGGCGCTCTTCGGCCTGTTCAAGAGCTGGGCGGACACGCATTGTCCCGGGCGGATCGCCGCGGCGCTCGAGGGGGGATACGATCCCGCGGGGCTGGTGGCCGGGGTCCGCAGCACGATCGGGATCTTCGCCGGCGCGCGCGCGGTCCCGGCGCCGCTCGAGTCTCCCGTCCACCCGCACGCGCGCGAGGTCGCGTCCGAGGCGAGGCGCATCCTCAGGCCCTACTGGTCAGCGCTCGCCGGCCACTGATCACCTGCTAAGATGCCCGACCCGGTGAGGCCCGCGGGTGCACGCGGGAGGGAAGAGGTGACGTGGAATTCCGAGCCCTGAGCGCAGCGGATCGCCCCGCCCACGAACGCCTCCTCGCCGTGGCGCCGATGGCGACGGTGTACAGCGACTGGGACTGGCAGGGGATCCTCCGCTATCACGGCTGGCAGACCCGCCCGGTCGGAGTGGTCGAGGGGGGAGAGCTGCTCGCGGCGGCGATCGTCGCGACGCGCGTGGCCCCGCTGATCGGCTGGCGCGTCGTCAATCTCCATCGCAGCCTGTGCGGGTCGAGCGCCGAGGCGCTGCGCCTCCTGCTGCGGGAGGTGCTGGCCGACGCGGAGAGGGAGCGGTGCGTGCGCGTCCGGTTCGCGGTGCAGTTCCCCGCCGCGGAGATGGAGCGGCGCGTGGGTGGGACGCTGGCGTCGCTGCTCCCCCGGCCCCCCGACCGCACGCTGTCGCTCGAGGAGCACTGCACCTACTGGCTGACGCTCGACCCGGAGGAACGCTGGGGGCCCGCGTCGTGGAACGAGCACAATCGCCGCAACCTGCGGAAGGGAGAGCGAGCCGGGATCGCGATCTGCGAGCACAACACCCCGGAGGGGATCGATCGCTTCCACGAGCTGCACGCGGCGACCAGCGGGCGGAAGGAGCTCAAGCCGAAGCCGCGCCGCTACTTCGACGCGCTCGAGCCGCTGCTGCGCCGCGGGCGGGTGGCGATCTTCCTGGCGGAGCATGCGGGGCAGCCGATCGCCGCCTCCGTCCTCGGGCTGGGGCGGGTGGCCCGCTACCTCTGGGGCGGCACCGCCCAGGGGGGAACCGAGATCGCCGGCAGCGGCCCGCTGCTCCATCTGGCGATGATGCGGCGCGCCGCGGCGGCGGGGGCGGACGTCTACGATCTGGGAGGCTCGCCCGGCGCCGAGCCCGAGGCCTCCCACCCGAACTACGGGGTCTGGCGCTTCAAGGCCGGCTTCCGCGGCCGGTTCGTGAGGAACGAGGAGGATTACGACTACATCCTGCGACCCGCGGCCGAGCGCTGGCTGTCGGAGATCGCCCGCCGGATCCAGGCATGAACCGGATCGTCTGGCAGCGGTTGGCTCACTACCTGCGCACCGGCGACCTCATCGCGCTCGGGATCCTGGCCGGACGAGGGGTGCGCGTCGTCCAGCTCGACCACGTGATGGTCATGGGTCGAACGCTGGAGGGCGCCGACCCCGAGCTCGAGAAACTCCGCGCCCGCCACCCGGAGCTCAGGACCCGCTTCGCGCTGCCCGCCGACCTGCCCGTGCTCGACGCGACGTTCCCCAACCATAGCGGGGAGTACGGCGGACGGCTGCGGCAGGGGGACCACTGCCTGCTGCTCGAGCGAGACTCCCGGCCGGTCGCCTTCACCTGGCTGAAGCTCTACCCGGAAGTCGTGATCACGGAGATCGGCTTCCACGTGGCGCTGCCGCCGCGAGCCGCGTGGGGGTACGACACGTGGGTGGTCACGGAGGCGCGGCGCACGGGCGTCTTCCTGCTTCTCATGCACGAGGTGATGGCCGAGCTGCGCCGCCGGGCGGTCCCCTCCCTGTTCGCGACGATCACCCACACCAACCACGAGTCGGTCGCCGCGCACGAGCGCCTGCAGTACCGGGTCGTGCGGACCCTCAGCCGCGTGCAGTTCCCGGGGGGGGCCCTCTATCGCAGCCGGCCCCCGGGAGGGCGCGCGCGCTGGGTGATGGCCGCGCACCGCGCCCCGGCGGTGATGGTCGACGTTCCGGGGTAGGCGGGGCCGGATCACCGCCCGATCCCCGTCCACCGTCATTCCGGCGCAGGCCGGAATCCAGAGCGTCGATCGCATTCAGCGCTGTTCTGGACCCCGGCTTCCGCCGGGGTGACGGAGGAGGCCGGCCCCTGGGGTGACGGAGGAGGCCGGCCGCTGGGAGCGAGAGACTAGCCGCCGTGGTGGCGCGGGATCGAGCAGTCCTCGGGTCCGGCGCCGTGGCACGGGAGCGCCGAGTCGTCCGGCGCCTTGGCGAGCTCCTGGTCGAGCTGCTCGCGCTGGTCGGCGGTCAGGACACCGCGGAGGTCCTTCACCAGGTACGCCTCGGCCACCGCGATCTCGGCGTGGACGTTCGCCATCGTCGCGATGTCGGCCCGGATCGCCGCCTCGTCGATCGGCTCGGCGAGGACCTGGTCGGCGAGCGCCTTGTGCGCCGTCCCGAGCTGCACGAGCTTCGCGTCGTTCACCGCGTGGAACTCCTCCATCTTCGCATGGAGCTGCTTCGTCTGATCCTCGGTGAGATCGAGCGAATGCACGGCCATCATCAGCCGGTGGATGACGGGCGCACCCATCATGGGGCCCATCCGGTGGTGGCCTGGGCGCTGGTCCGGGCCCGGACCCGCGGCAAGCGTTGGCGCGGCGAGGGCGAGAGGGAGCATGAGGGCGAGCGTCCGGGTTATCATTCTTCGCTGCGGCATGGGGTCTCCTGTTCGATGAGGGGAGGGCGAGCCGAAGACCGGCCCGTCCGTCGCGTTCAATGGGGTAGACAGCGGCCGGACGCCGGGGGTTACACCCTGCCGGAAACTGTTTCTTCGCCGCGACGTGTAACCGCGCGCCGGGCGCCGACTGTCTAGCTTCATGGAGGACCGCGCGTGGAGTGGATATGGACGGAGGTGCTGCGGTTCGCGCCGACCACGGTGACGCCCGGTCCCGCAATCGCGGCCGGCGAGGCCGCGCTCGTCGAGGCGAGCCTGCGGGGGGACGCCGATGCCTTCGCCGACCTGGTGCGACTCCACCAGCACCGCGTCTTCCGGCTCGCGGGGCGCTTCTTCCGGAAGCGCGAGGATGTGGAGGATGCCGCGCAGGAGACGTTCCTGCGCGCCTGGCGCAAGCTCTCGAGCTACGGCGGTCGCGCTCCCTTCGAGCATTGGCTGACGCGCGTCTGCCTGAACTGCTGCTTCGCGAAGCTGAAGGCGGCGCCTCACCCCACCGAGCCGCTCGCGGATCACCCGGAGGCGGCCGGTGCCGCGTCCGATCCTCTCGTCTCCTTGGAAGTGGCGCAGGCGCTCGGCACGCTCGACCCCAAGGATCGCTTCATGCTGCTGCTCCTCGACGGCGAGGGGTGGGACGTCGCCGAGGTGGCGGAGCGCACCGGCTGGAGCCGGACCAACGTGAAAGTGCGAGCCTTCCGGGCGCGCCGGCGGTTGCGCAAGCTGCTGGAGAGATCGTGATGCGCGGGCGGGGTGACTGGCTCGAGCGTCGCAGGCGCGAGGCGCGGCTCTACTTCGAGCAGCACCACGCGCACGCCGTCCCCGACGCCAGCTTCGCCGCCCGGGTGGCGGCGCGCCTGACGCGGGACCCGGCCGAGACGCTCGGCTGGGCGGCGATGCGACTTCTCCCCGCGTCGGTCCTCCTGGCCGCCGTTCTCGGATACGCCTCGCTGCGGATGATCGGGGCGGGCGAGTCGGCGCCGGCTCCGGGGAGCGACGACGATGTGATCGCGTGGGTCCTCGCCGGCCAGGAGGCGGGGCGATGACGCGTTGGGTCGCCATCGTCGCCGTGGTCGCGCTCTTCCTGTCGGGGATCTCGATCGGCGCGCTCGGCGTCGTCCTCCTCGGGCATCGCGGGGGCGCGCCGGAGGGCGCACCGGGAGCGATGATGCGGTCGCCGATCCCCCCACCCGAGGTCTTCATCGAGCACCTCGGCCGGCAGCTCGGCCTCGACGACGATCAGAAAGGGAAGATCGAGGTGATTCTCGCCGAGAGCGAGAAGCGGAGCGACGAGATCCGCCGTGAGATCCGCCCGCGCCTCGAGGCGCAGATCGAGGAGACGCACCGCCGGATCAGCGAGCTGCTGACGCCCGAGCAGCGTCAGAAGTTCGACGAGTTCAGGCGTCAGATGCACCGCCGCTCGGATCGCTTCTTCCTGGGCGAGCACTCGCACGGCCCCATGCACGGTCCGCCGCCTGACGCCGGACCGCCGCCAGACTGAAATCCCGGGGTCAGGTCTTTAGCTGCCACCTCTCGCGCCCATGCCCGATCGAGGCGCGGCCGGCCGACTAGAATCCAAAGACCTGACCCCGGGTTACGCCATCACATCCCGTTGCCGCAGATGCCGATGGTGTCGCCGTGGGCGAGGTGATCCGCCAGGCCCGCGGGGAACAACACGTCCACGGTGTTCTTTCTCGCCGCCGCCTTCTTCGTGGCCGGGGTGTTGTGGCAGACCACCGCCTTCGGCATCTCCACCACATACCCCTGCTGAGAGTACGGAGAGTAGGCGCCCCCCGCGAAGGTGTGGCCGTCGCCGGAGACGGCGCTCACGCTGACCACGTACCAGCCGGGCGCCCAGGTCCCCTGCGCCGCGAGGAACTCCTGGAAGTCGATCGACCCCGTGGCCTCGGTCCAGAGCAGCGGACGGGGAGGATCCCAGGGGAGGCCGGGGCTGGCCATTCCGACGACCACCTTCGCATCGTCGCTGACGTCGAGCGCGTTGCTGTTGAACCCCTCGTACTGGAACTCGCCGAGCCAGCGCACGCCTCCCGACGCGGTCCACAGCCACGCGCCCCCCTCGCAGTACCGGTAGAGGACCCCGTCGCCGAAATCGACCGTCCGCTCGACGGGATACCCCTCGCCGACGATCGCGGAGCCGTCGGCATTGATCCCGTACGCCGTTCCGACGTTCGTCTCGGTGTACCACGGGGAGCCCGGGTCGAAGTCGCAGGTCGCCGGGGAGGCCAACTCGATCAGCGTCTCCTGTCCCCCGTCCCAGCGGGCGCCGCGCCAGAAGCCGGTGCTGTCCCGATCCCAGCCGACCACGGTGTGGCCGTCGGCGGAGACGGCGTCGGCGCGGCTGCCGGGCATGTCGGAGTCGCCCATGAAGCCGAACTCGTTGAATCCTCCGCCGCTCGTCCACTGGTAGGCGGTGGTCTCGCGGCAGTCGCGCCAGGAGAGGCCCACCACGCTGCCGTTGTTCGACGCGTCCCAGGCGCTGATGAGGCTGCGATCGCAGGGGGTGTTCCCCGGCACGAGCCCGATCGGCTGCCAGTCCTGGCCCCCCTGCCAGATCGACGCGACCTCGATCTCGACGCCGAAGGTCGTCGCATCGACGGTCTCCCCCACGAGAGTGAGGCCGTCCTCCGAGATGCCGGGTGAGGGGGAGTACGGGCTGCCGCCGATCAACTCGTAGCCGCCGGCGGGAGTCCAGCGGAACAGACCGCCGCCCCAACCGCCGACCGCGACGCGGCCATCCCCCGAGAGGTCGGAGATGTACGACTGCGGCAGCTCGACGGCGTGGAACACCGGCCCGCCCTTGACCCGGTTGAAGGTGACGTTCGCAACCGCCGGCGAGCCGGCGACGGCGGGGATCGAAACGTACGCGCAGCGATCGTCGGTGACGCCGTTTCCGGACTCGAGAGCGCCGTTGTAGTACTCCTCCGGACCGGGGAGCAGGGTGCGGAACGGGGTCGAGAACGCTCCGGCCCAGATCCCGTCGAGGTAGAGGACGTACGACGCCCCCGGCGTCAGGCCGTTGAAGGCGTAGGCGCCGTCGGGCCCCGCCTCTCCCTGCGAGTGATCGCCGGAGAGGCCGGAGATGGCATCGCCGAAAGGATCGGCCACGTTGCGGGCGATGACGTTGGCGCCGGTGTAGTCGATCGTTTGCGGACCATGTCCCGGGACGCGGATGGTGCCGGCGATCGTGCCGTGCGAGGCGGGCCAGCCGGCTCCGGGATAGAGGTTCGACAGCGCCGCGGTGTCGTCCATATGATCGACCGTGGAGGCCGAGGCCCCGGTCCAACCCACCGAGATGAACGGGAACATCGTCTCGACCTGGGACGCGTCCGGGAACTGGGTGTACGGATCGCTGCACCCCTCCGGACCAACGTACGGCTCGTAGAAGAACAGCACCTGGCCGTTCGTCTGCGAGTGGGCGAGGTTGATGGCATGGCCGAACTCGTGCGTGACGACCCCGGCGAACTCCGCCGTTACGGTCTCGATCGGCATCCAGTCCGGCAGCCCCGAGCCGTTCAGGACGATCGTCGCCTCCAGGATCGCCGAGCTGTCGTCGTCCACCCACTCGACGACCGTGAAGCCGAGGACGCCGGCGTACTGGCCGAAGAACAGGTCGTGGATCGACCCATCGGCGTCGTAGACGACGTGGACCCCGCCGCCGTTCCAGACGCCGAGCACGTCGAGGATGTTCGAGGCGTCGATGTCCGGAAGCCCCAGCGAGGCGAGGTCACCGGCGACGGAGGCGTGGAAGGAGGACGTCGGGACCGCGTTCCACTGCGCGACCGAGAACGCCAGCATCGAGTCGGCGTCGGCGTTCGCGAGCGGGCCCAGGGCGCCGAGGTCGAGGTAGACCGGCGTGTCGCCGGCCGGCCAGGCGTACGGCGTGCGCGTGGCGGGGTCCTGGATGTAGAGCGGGCCGCCGGCGTGGGCCGCGGCGCAAGCGCCCGCCGCGACCAGCAGCAGGGCGCCCAGAGACTTGACGAAGAATCGGCTTCGCATGGCCATCACTCCTTTACCACGGGACGACGCGGCGCCTGCGTGTCGCCGCTCCCCGTGGATCCGCCCGGCCCCGAGCCGGTTCCGCCTGCAGGCGCGGGAGCGCCCCACCAGTTCCCCGCGACGCCGCGCTCCAGGAAGGTGACGAAGGTGTCGGCGCTGACCACGCCCTTGGCGGTCGCGAGCATCGCCTTCTCGGGGGTCGTCAGCACGCGTCCCGCCGTGCCCAGGTTGCGGAACAGCCCGCGGTTCTGCATGTCGTTCTGCAGGTTGCCGCCGCTCAGGGAGAACTTCCCCTGCACGAGCCCGACGGTCGTCGCGAACCCCTGCGCGTTTCCGTTCCCAAGGAAGAGCAGGACGCGCTCCGCTACGGCGAACTGCGGCATGCCGGGCAGCGCGCCAACGTAGACGCGGCCGTCTTCCGCCGGCTGCGGGGCGGGGAGGTTGAGCTGGCGGAAGGTGAGCGTGCTCCCGGCGGCCGCGCCGCGGATGCCGTCTTCCACCAGAATCTGGATCTGGACGTAGGGGAGGTTCCCCGTCTTGCCTGTGGTCACACCGGACACGGTGCCGGTCACGATCACCGGCGCCTTGGCGACCAGCGTGGCGAGGTTCATCGGCTCACCGAGCGAGGTCGCTCCGGCCGGAGGCGCCGCCAGCAGCAGCACCCCGGCGACCGCGAGCGCCGCGGCCTGGTTCATGCGTCGAGCTCTCATACGTTCTCTCCTCTCATTCCAGTTGATTCAGCCGCGTCCCGCCGCTCGACGAGCCGCGCGATCACGGACAGTAGGTCCTGCGTGATATCCGCCTTTGCGATGCAGTCGTCCGCCCCGGCGTCCACGGCCACGGTGCGGGCGGCGCGGCTGCCGTGGAAGCTCGTGAGGACGACGAACGGTGCCGAGGCGCGGCGCTTGATCCGCCGGGTCGCTTCGAGGCCGCTCATGTCCGGCAGCGCCATGTCCATCACCACGACGTCCGGCGCCAGATCCTCGACCCGCGCGATAGCCTCCGCCCCGGAATGCGAGCGGCCCACGACCTCCACGGACGCGGCCGCGCCCAGCCAGGCGTTGACCGCATCCAGGAAATCGTCGTTCCGATCGACCAGCAGCACCCGGACGGTCGTCACCGGTCTCCTTTCGCGCCGAGACGTTGAGTGTCGGTCGAACGAGCCCGATCCACAATCGGAGAGATCCCGGCCCGGGAGCGGGAAGCCCCTCGTGGCGGCGGGGAAAAAACCTTACCGGGGCGTAGGGGGAGGACGGGGCGGCGGGGTCACTCCGCCTGGATCAGCCCCGCCTTGAGCGCGAAGCGCACGAGTCCCGCGACGTCGTGGATGCCGAGCCGGTCCATCAGGCGGACGCGGTGCGTCTCGACCGTCTTGACGCTCACCTCGAGCAGATGGGCGATCTCCTTGGTGGAGCGCCCCTCGGCGATGAGCTGCAGGATCTCGCGCTGGCGCTGGGTGAGGCTTTCGAGCGGGTGGCGCTCGACGCCGCCGTCGGAGAGGAGGTCCTTGACCACGGTCTGGGAAACCTTGGGGGTGAGGTAGGTCTCGCCGCGCATCACCGACTGCAGCGCGAGCGGCAGCTCCGCCACCGCGGCCCCCTTGACCAGGTACCCGGCGACCCCCGCGCGCAGCGCCTGGCGCACGTAGGTCGCATCGGCATACATCGAGAGCATGACGACCCGGGTGCGCGGCGACTCCTGCCCCACGCGCTTCGCCACCTCGAGGCCGTTCAGCCCCGGCATGCCGATGTCGAGCAGCGCCACGTCGGGGCGGTGCTTCACGATCAGCTCGAGCGCCTCCCGCCCGTCGCCGCACTCCGCCAGGATCTCGACCCCCGGGTCCGATTCGAGCAGGGCGCGAATCCCGGCGCGCACCAGCGTGTGATCGTCGGCGAGCACGATCCGGATGCGGCTCATCTCCCCGCCCCGAGCGGCAGGCTGGCGCTCACCCTCGTCCCCTCCCCCGGTGTCGAGCGCAGCTCGAACGTCCCTCCCAGGATCTGCACGCGCTCCTGCATCCCGAGCAGCCCCAGCGCCTTGCCGGTCGCCGCCTCGTCGAGCGCGGCCGCCGCGTCGAACCCGGCGCCGTCGTCCTGGACGACGAGATCGAGCCGATCCTCGCCGCGCTCGACCGAGACTATAACCCGGCGCGCCCTGGCGTGGCGCAGCACGTTCGTCACCGCCTCCTGGATCAGCCGGAACGCCGAGATCTCGATATCGGGCGGCAGCCCCTCCACCACCGCGTCGCCGCGGACGTCGATCACGAGGCCGGTGCGCTCCGCCTCCGTCTCGAGGTACCCCTTGAGCGCCGCGACCAGCCCCATCTCGTCGAGGAGCGGCGGCCGCAGCCCCAGCGACAGGTCGCGGATCTGCTGGGCCATCCGATCGACCAGCTCGGTCGAGTCGGCGAGCCGGCGCGCGTGGCGCGGCGCATCGGCGCCCTGCGTCAGCAGCTGCAGGTTGATGGCGACCGCGGTCAGCGCGGGCCCCAGCTCGTCGTGCAGCTCGCGGGCGATGTTGCGGCGCTCGTCCTCGCGGGCCGCCTCGAGCCGGCGGGTGAGCAGCCGCAGCCGGTCGTAGGCGCGGCTCAGCGCCGCCTGCACGCTCTCGCGCTGGCGCTGCAACGCCACCAGCTCGCGGTTGCGGCGCTCGAGAGCCGCGGTGCGGAAGCGGTGCGCGCCGAGCGCGAGGGCGGCGAGCGCGCCGAGCGACGCGAGGCGGAACCAGAGGGTCATCCAGAACGGCGGGATGACGCGGATCACGAGCGGCGTGGCGGCCTCGGTCCACTGGCCGTCGTCGCTGCGTCCGCGCGCCGTGAACCGCTGCACGCCCGGCTTGAGGTCCGTGAAGGTCACGCCGCGCTGCGGGCCGAGCTCGATCCACGGCGCGTCCGCGGCGCCGAGACGGTAGCTGTAGCGGTGGCGGTCCCCGGGGCCGAAGTCGAGCACCATGAACTCGAGGCGAAGCCACTCCCCGTACGGGATCTCGAGGCCGTCCATCTCCCAGACCGGGACGTTCCCGTGGATCTCTCCGGCCGCCGTGTGGATCGAGCTGAGGAGCGTGGGTGCGGGGTGTGCCACGGCGAATGGCGTGCCGGCCGGCAGCGCCACCAGTCCCCTTGCGCCGCCAAAGAACAGCGTGTCCCCCACGCGCGCCGCCGCCCCGACCTCGAACTCCCCGGTCGGCAGCCCGTCCGACACGCGGTAGTTCGCCACCCGCCCGGCGTCCGGGTCGAGGCGAGAGAGGCCGCGGCGCGTGCTCACCCAGAGGCTGCCGTCGTCGTCGGGGAGCAGGGCCACGATATCGTCATTCACCAGCCCATCCGCCTCGGTGAACCGCTGGAAGGAGACCGTCCCGGCGACGTCGAGGTCGATCCGGTGCAGCCCTCCCCCGCCCGTTCCGACCCAGACGCGGCCCGCTCCATCCTCGAGCAGGTCGGTCACCGAGTGGTGCCCGAGCGAGCGCGGGTCGCGCGCCTCCGGCAGGAAGCGGGCGACCACGCCCGTGCCGGGGTCGAGCGCGTTGAGCCCGCCGGAACGGGTCCCGACCCACAGCGTGCCGCGCCGATCCTCGG
>Ga0137321_1000032_pt1 | contig 57730 bp, 36 predicted proteins | sample EasRivERMZT399_2_FD_104758 | JGI IMG/M metagenome (GOLD analysis project Ga0137321, IMG submission 104758) | Soil microbial communities from meander-bound floodplain in the East River, Colorado, USA - East River MetaG ERMZT399_2 | ecosystem: Environmental > Terrestrial > Soil > Floodplain ... | reverse complement strand
GCGAACGGCCGGAACAGCCGCACGCGGACCACGCCCACCCGCTCCCCTCGCGCCGCCAGCCAGCGCACGGTCTGCTCGGCGGTCTCCCCTCCCGACCCCATGAGGACGACGACGCGCTCCGCCTCCGGGTGGCCGGCGTAGTCGAACAGCCGGTAGCGGCGCCCGGTGAGCCCTGCAAAGCGCTCCATGACGTCGCGAACGATCTCGGGGCACGCGTCGTAGAAGGAGTTGCACGCTTCGCGCGCCTGGAAGAAGGTGTCGGGGTTCTGCGCGGTGCCGCGCAGCACCGGATGGTCCGGGGTGAGGGCGCGGGCGCGATGCGCCGTCACCAGCTCGTCCGGCAGCAGCCCCGCCAGGTCGGCATCGGACAAGGTCTCGATCTTCGCCAGCTCGTGCGAGGTGCGGAAGCCGTCGAAGAAGTGCAGGAACGGGATGCGCGACTCGAGCGTGGCGGCGTGGGCGATCGCGGCAAGGTCCTGCGCCTCCTGCACCGACCCGGAGGCGAGCAGCGCGAACCCCGTGGAGCGCACCGCCATCACGTCCGAGTGATCGCCGAAGATCGACAGCGCGTGGGTCGCGAGGGTCCGCGCGGCGACGTGCATGCAGAAGGGGTTCAACTCCCCCGCAATCTTGAACATCGCCGGGATCATCAACAACAGCCCCTGCGACGACGTGAAGGTGGTGGTCAGGGCGCCCGCCTGCAGCGCGCCGTGCACCGCTCCCGCCGCCCCGCCCTCGGACTGCATCTCGACGACCTCGGGGACGGCGCCCCAGAGGTTGCGCCGGCCGGCGACGGCCCACTCGTCGGAGAGCTCCCCCATCGCCGACGACGGGGTGATCGGGTAGATCGCGATCACCTCGCTGGCTCGATAGGCGACCGAGGCCACCGCCTCGTTCCCATCCACGACGACATTGCCTCGGGTGTTCATCGGTTTCTCCTCGATCGGCCGGTTGGGTGCATGCCCCGCCCTGGCGGCGACAGGGGGAGCGTCAGCCCTGCGTCTCGCCGTTGATCAGTCCGAACTTCCGCATCCGGTAGCGCAGCGTGTCCCGCGAGATCCCGAGGAGCTTGGCGGCGCGCACCTGGTTCTGGTTCGTCCGTTCGAGCGCCATGCAGATCGCCTGGCGCTCCATCTCCTCGAGCGTCATCGCCCCCAGCGGGACCGTGCCGGCGGCGGTCCCCGGACGCGCCTCCCCGCCGTTCCCGCCCCGGATGTTCATCGGCAGGTCGGCGGTGTCGAGGATCTCCTTGTCCTCCAGGATCATCGCCCGCTCGACGCTGTTGCGCAGCTCGCGGATGTTCCCCGGCCAGGGATACGCCAGCAGGCGCGCGAGCGCCTCCGGCGAGACGCCGCGCGTGTTCTTGCGGAACTCCTGGTTGTAGTGGTCCAGGAACACCTGCACCAGCACCGGGATGTCCTCGCGGCGTTCCCGCAGCGGCGGGATCGTGATCGGGATCACCTTCAGCCGGTAATACAGATCCTCGCGGAACTTCCCGGCCTGCACGTCATCCTCGAGAACGCGGTTGGTGGCGGCGATCACGCGCACGTCCACCATGATGTCCCGCGTCCCCCCGACCCGCTTGAACGTCTTCTCCTCGAGGAAGCGGAGCAGCTTGGCCTGCATCGCCGGCCCCATCTCGCCGATCTCGTCCAGGAACGCGGTGCCGCCGTCGGCCACCTCGAGGAGCCCCTTCTTCTGCCCCTTGGCGTCGGTGAAGGCGCCGCGCTCGTGCCCGAACAGCTCGCTCTCGAGCAGCGTCTCGGTGAGGGCGGAGCAGGTGATGGTGACGAACGGGCGCTCCCCCCGGGGACTGCCGTAGTGGATCGCCTGCGCGACGACGTTCTTGCCGGTGCCGCTCTCCCCCTCCAGCAGCACCGTGGTCGCCGGGCTGGTGCGCACCTTCTGGATCAGATCCATGACGTCCCGCATGCGCGGGCTGCGGCCCACGATCTGGACCTTGCCGCGCGTCTCCCCCTGCTCGGTGCGCAGGCGCCGCACCTCGCGGCGGAGGCGGGTCGTCTCCAGCGCCTTCTGCACGACCAGCACCAGCTCGTCGAGGTTGACCGGTTTGGTGAGATAGTCGAACGCCCCGAGCTTCATCGCTTGCACGGCGGTCTCCACCGTGCCGAAGGCGGTCATCATCACCGCCGACGTCTCCGGGTGATCGCGGCGCACCTGCTCGAGGATCTGCAGGCCCGTGGTGTCGGGGAGCCGGAAATCGAGCAGCACGAGGTCCGCCTCCTCCTCCTCGAGCTGCGCGAAGGCGGCCTCTCCCGACTCCGCCTCGCGCACCGCGAACCCCTCCTCCTCCAGCCGATGGCGGATCGACCAGCGAATCAGCTTCTCGTCCTCGACGATCAGGATGTGGTCACGGCTCATGGCTCGGCCTCATGGCAGGGCAAGACCACCGTCGCGGTGGTCCCCCTCCCCGCTTCGCTGTCCACCCAGATCTCGGCACCGTGGGCCTCCAGGATCTTGCGCACGATCGACAGCCCGAGCCCAGACCCGCGGTGTTTCGTGGTGAAGAACGGCTGGAAGATGTTCGGCAGGACCGACGCCGGGATGCCGCGGCCGGAGTCCTTGAAGGTGATCGTCACCCGGCCGCGCGCGGCCCGGGTCGAGAGTGTGAGCGTTCCGCCGTCCTCCATCGCCTGCACGGCGTTGTGAATCAGGTTCAGGAACACCTGCTCGAGCTGCTGGGCGTCACCCAGGACGGTGCCCGCCTCGGGCGGGAAGTCCTGCACCACCTCGATCTCGCGCAGCGCGGCCTCGTCGTGAAGCAAGCGCAGGGCGCGCTCGAGCAGCGCGTGGACCTGCACCGGCTGGCGATTCAGCAGCTGCGGGCGCGCGAAGGTGAGCAGGTCGCGCACCAGGTTCTCGAGCCGCACGATCTGGGCGACGACCTCGTCCATCACCTCCCGCTGCCGTTCGTTCACCGCGAGCGAGCGGAGCAGGACCTCCATCGCCCCCTTCATCCCGGCGAGCGGGTTGCGCACCTCGTGCGCGATGCTGGCCGCGAGCTCCCCGACCGCGGCGAGCTGTTCGCTGCGTTCGAGCGCCTTCTCCTGGCGCGTCTGGAAGTACGCGTCGAGGACGATCTGCGCGTCGAGGATCATCATCTTGGTGAGCGTTCCCATCGCCCGGCAGGCGCGCTTGGCGTCGGGGGCGAAGTGGTCCATGACGATCGGCGCCAGGTGGTCGAGGTAGACCCCGTAGGCGCCCAGGAACCACTGCGGGTGGAGGCCGATCCGCTCGTGCGTCCGGCCCACGCGCTGGCGATCGGCCAGGTACCCCTCACGCTCCGGGCCGGCCGCGAGACTGATCACGTAGTCAACCTGGATTCGCCGCAGCCGCTCGATCGTCTCCGCGTCGGCGAGCAGGTGGCGGACCGGCTCGAACTGGAACAGGTGCTGGTAGAACGCCTCGACGAGGTCGGCGGCGTGCCGCGCGAGCGGCTCGCGCATCTCCGCCAGGAGCCGGCAGTCCTCCGCTCCGAGGCGGAGGAAGCGGCGGCGCAGATCCAGGTCGATCTCGCCGCGCGGAGGTTGGGAATCTGCGGGGGGCAGCAGGGGGTCAGGCATCGGCACCTTCGGGTCGGTCGGTCGCGGGAGATGCGTAGGCACCCCCCTTTTTCGCCGCTGACCGCCGGATTCTAGCACGCTGCGTGATTTGCCCCTGGTCGCCATCACGAACCCTTCCACCGGCCACCTCATCGCTCGATCGGCGCGTCGCCGGGCCTGCCCCACCGCCCCAGGATGCACCGAAAGGCACCGGGCGGATCAGAACAGCAAGTCCCGAGCCATGGGTTCGGAGCCTTATTTTTCTGCGTGTTGGGAGCGACCCACTCGCCGCGCGCCGATGCGAGCCGGGAGAATGGGTCAAATGGCGCAGCGACCTCCTCGGTCCGGAGCGGTCTCCGCCTCGATCCACGCGGCTTGAAGCGGATGCGACGACCCGCCGCTGCGCCGCGGGACGGCGCGTGGCTTGCATTGGCGTCCTGGCGGGGAGGGTCGGGGCTCACGCAGGGCCCCGAGTCCCTCCGGCTCAGCCAAAGCACCCGAGGGACTCTCATGACGACGGACGTTCTCCCCGGCCAGATTCTGCTGCACCTGGCGTGGCTCGCTGCCGCGCTCGCGATCGTCGGCGCTTGGAGATGGTACCGCGGGGACGAGCGCGGGCGCCGGATCGCGGCGATCGGCACGTTCGGGTCCGCGGCCTCTCTCCTCTGGGCCTTCGGTCTGCTGCTCGCGGCGTTCCTCCAGAGCGACTTCCGCTACGCCCCGGTGGCCGGCTACTCCGATCGGTCGCTGTCGCTCCTCTACCGGTTCTCGGCCGTCTGGGCGGGAGCGGAAGGCTCGTTCTTGCTGTGGGCGATGCTCGGGGCGATGCTCGCCATCGCGCTGCTGCGTCTCGCTCCGAGCAGCGATCCGCTGGCGCTCGCCATCTTCCAGGCCAGCCAGATCGGGCTGCTCGTGATCCTGGTGATCCGCACGCCGTTCGCGCGCCTCGTGCCGGCGCCCGCCGACGGCCAGGGGTTGAACCCGCTCCTCCAGGACCCCTGGATGGCGACCCACCCTCCCATCGTCTTCCTCGGGTACGCCGCCGCCGCGGTGCCGTTCGCGCTGGCGCTCTCGGCAGCCTGGCGTGGCGATCGCACCTCGTGGATCGCACCCGCGCTGCGCTGGACCCTGGTCACGGTGCTGACGCTGGGCATCGGGATCCTCCTCGGGGCGTTCTGGGCCTACGAGGTGCTCGGCTGGGGCGGCTACTGGGGCTGGGATCCGGTGGAGAACTCCTCCCTCATCCCGTGGATCCTCGCGGTGGCGCTGCTGCACGGGTTGGTGGTGCAGCGCCAGATCGGGGCGCTGGCGCGCGCCAACCTCTCCATGGCGCTGGCGACGTTCGCCCTCGTCCTCTACGCCACCTTCCTGACCCGCTCCGGGGTACTGGCCACGGTCTCGGTGCACTCGTTCCCGGAGAGCGGGGCGTTCGTGCCGCTGCTCCTGCTGCTCCTCGCCGCTCTGCTTGCACCCATGGTCGCGCTCGCCCGCCGGTGGCGATCTCTGGCGGGGGGGCCGCTCTCCTGGACGCTCGACCTGGGGACCGTGCTCTCGGTCGGTGCCGCGCTCCTGGCCCTGTCGGCGGGGGTGATCCTGCTCGGCACCTCCTGGCCGCTGGTCACGCTTGCCTTCGGGAAGACGGTGGCGCTCAAGCCGGAGTTCTACAACGGCACGAACCTGCCGATCTACGTGGCGATCACGGCGCTCCTGGTCGCGGCGCCGCTCCTCGGGTGGAAGGCGATACCGTTCCGGCGCCTGGCGCTCGTCTCGATCGCCCCCGCTGCCACCGGGATCGCGGCGGTGGCCTGGGCACTCGGGGCGGGGATCTCGGCGCCGCTGCACCTGGCGCTCACCTTCTTCTCCGGCGCCGTCGTCGGCTCCTGCCTCGTGCGCGCGGCTCGGGTCGTGACCGTCTCCCCGCTTCAGATCGGCGCACCGGTCGCGCATGTCGGGATGGCGCTCCTCCTGCTCGGCGTCCTGGTCTCGTCGATCCGCGAGCAGCGGCAGGAGATCCGGCTCCCCCTCGGCGAGTCCGCGACCGCTTTCGGGCAGGAGCTGCGCTTCGAGGGGAAGGACGTGGCGGTGGCGGACCGCGATCGGCTGCGCGTCGTCGTCGATCCCGCTGGTGCCGCGGTGCGCGCGGACGTCGAGCTGGTCCCGACGAAGGGGGGTCAGACCCAGCACAAGCCGGCCATCGTCCGGCGGTGGCGAGGCGACCTGTACCTCTCCCCCATCGGGGTGGAGCGCACCGATCGTCTCGCGAGGCAACTCTCCCTCCGCAAGGGAGAGACGGCGCAGGTCGAGGGAACCTCGCTCACCTTCGAGCGCTTCCGCGTCGGCGACCACAGCGACGGGATGACCGTCGCGGCGGTCTTGCGCCTCGCCGACGGCACCCCTCTGGAGCCATCCCTGCAGATGAGCGCCGGCAGCCAGGAGTCACATCCGGTCAGCGTGGAGGCGACCGGCCTCCAGGTCGCGCTGGTCGGGATGAACGTGAACTCGCAGCAGGTGGTGCTCGAGCTGGTGCCCCCGGGCGCGCCCCAGGCGCTCCTCCTCGAGGCGAGCTGGAAGCCCGGGATGAACCTGGTGTGGGGCGGAGCGCTGTTGCTCGTGGCGGGCTCGCTGGTCGCCTGGACGCGCCGGCGGCTCCGCGCGCGCGAGGAAGCTGCTACCGAGGTACCCGCGGCAGCTCCGGCCGTCGGGCGACGCGGCGCCGTCACGCGGGCAGCACGCGCCCGCCGGCCGGCGCCGGTCAGGGGCTAGCGGTAGGGAGCACGTGCCGCGGGATTCGTTCCGCAGTCGACGACCGGAGGACCGCGGCCTCTTGCTATACTCCCGAGTGGATGATGCGTAACTCCGCGGAGTACCTGCGCCGTACTGCGTCGCTCGCGTTCGGGTTCCTCGCGGCGGTGTCGCTGCATGCGGCGCTGTCCAGCCCCGCGGTGGCCGCACCGCGGAAGTTCACGCCGAAGGCGTGCGTCGAGTGCCACCAGCCATTCGCCGCAGCGATCCGTTTGAAGCCGGTGGTCCACCCCGGCGTGAAGGACAACACCTGCGAGTCCTGCCACATCCGTCACGGTCTCGTGGGCAAGCTGATCCTGCAGAAGGACGGCAACGCCCTCTGCCTCGGCTGCCACTCGAAGGAGTCGATCGGGCTCGATCAGCCGAAGATCCACTCGGCGCTCAAGCGCACGGAGAAGTGCACGAACTGCCATGACCCGCACGCAACAGACGGAGCGCATCTGCTCAAGGCCGACGGCCCCGCGGCGTGCTACCAGTGCCACGACCGGAAGGCGTACGAGAAGAAGTTCGTGCACGCACCGCTCGCCGCCGACGGCTGCGGGTCGTGCCACAACGCCCACGGCTCCGCCGAGCCCGCCCTGCTCAGCATGCCCAAGTCGGCCCTGTGCGCGACCTGTCACCCGCCCGCGGACAAGCCCTTCAGGGAGGCGCACGCCGGTTACCCGGTCGAGCGGGCCGACTGTGCCACCTGCCATGACCCCCATTCGTCGGACCTGGCGGGGCTCCTCAAGACCTCGGCCCATGCACCGATGGTCTCCGCCACGTGCGATGCCTGTCACGCGGCGGCAGGCTCCGAGAAACCGTTCGCCGTAACGGCGGAGGGAGCGGAGCTGTGCGCCACCTGCCACGACGTCGCTGACCTCAAGGCCGGGGGGGACAAGGAACACGCACCGTTCGCGGCCGGCGCCTGCCTTTCCTGCCACGAGCCGCACGCGGCGCAGCAGGTCAAGCTGCTCTCCCGGCCCGGCAACGACCTCTGCGCGGAGTGCCACGCCGCGCAGGTCAGGCCGGTCACCTTCCCGCACGCGGCGGTCACGGACGGCGGCTGCCTCAGCTGTCACCAGCCGCACGCCGCCAGGCACGCGGCGCTCCTCATCGAGCCCGGCGCCGAGGCCTGCGTCTCGTGCCATGCGGACCTGTCCGCGGCCATGACCGCGGCCGTCCCACACGCTCCGGTGGCCGCCGGCGACTGCACCTCCTGCCACGATCCGCACGGCTCGGACGTGCAGCGGCTCCTCAAGGATCGGACCGACCGGCTCTGTTTCTCCTGCCACGGCGATCTGGAGATCGCCTTCGCGAAGGCCGCCGTTCACCGGCCGGTCCTCGCCGGGGATTGCGCCGCCTGCCATCTTCCCCACGGCGGGTCCGAGCCCAAGCTCGTCAAGAAGAGCGGCTCGGCCCTGTGCGCCGACTGTCACGGTGATCTCATGAAGAAGGACCCGGCCAGCGTCGCGCACGCGCCGTTCGAGTCGGGGGACTGCACGACCTGTCACGATGTGCACGCGAGCGGAGTCCCCGGGATGCTCATCGCCAGTCAGGAAAAGCTCTGCCTCGACTGCCACACGGACCTCGGCGAGGCCGTCAAGAAGGCCAAGAGCACGCACCAGGCGTTCTCCGGAGGGGAATGCTCGCGGTGCCACTCTCCCCACCGGGCCAAGCTCCCGAAGCTGATCCTCGCCCCGGAGCCGGACGTCTGCCTGACCTGCCACGCGGCGCTAGGCGACCGCATCAAGAGCGAAAGCGCCCACTCTCCCGCCTCCGGAGACTGCACCACCTGCCACGAGCCGCACTTCGCCGCCGAGACGCGGCTGCTCAACGCGCGCCAGCAGGACCTCTGCGCCGGCTGCCATGACGTGGCGGAGGCGGCGTTCTCGCAGGCGCACCTCGGGATCGACCCGGGTGTGATGAACTGCGTCAAGTGCCACGACCCCCACGCCTCGAAGGACCCGAAGCTGTTCAAGCCGGTGGCGCATGCCCCGTTCGCGGCGCGGTCGTGCGAGGAATGCCATGTGGTCAAGCCGTAACGGCTGCCTGCTGATCGCGCTGCTGGCCGCCTCCGCGGCTTCAGCTCCGACCCTCGCGCAGAACGACGCCAGGTTCCACCTCAAGCCCGGCGCCTCCGGAAAGCTCTGCCTCGAGTGTCACGTCGACTTCGAGGAGGTGGTGAAGCAGGCGGCGGTGCACACGCCGGTGAAGAACGGGCAGTGCGCCAGCTGCCATTCCCCCCATGCGGCGGCGCACGGCAAGCTCCTGGCGGAGCCGGCCGACGCCATCTGCGCCACCTGCCACGGCACGATGATCCCCGAGGGCGCAGCGAGCACCCACCAGGCGGTGGCGGAGGGGCACTGCGTCTCCTGCCACGACCCGCACGCCTCGCCCAACAAGGCGAACCTGATCCAGGCGGGGAACGAGCTCTGCCTGGGATGCCACGCCGACCTGAAGTCGTCCCTGGCGGCGGCCACGCACCGTCACGCGCCCGTGGACCGGGACTGCCTGGCCTGTCACGACCCGCACGCGTCGAAGGACGCGAGGTCGCTCCTACGCAAGGCGCCCCCCTCCCTCTGTCTCGACTGCCACAAGCCGGAGAGCCCGGGGTTCGCCCAGGCCCACATGAAGTACCCGGTCGCCAAGTCCGACTGCACCTCGTGCCACGATCCGCACGGCTCCAGCAACCAGGGGATCCTCTGGGCCGCCGTGCACGAGCCGGTGCGCAACCGGATGTGCTCGCAGTGCCATGACGATCCCGCGGCGGGACCGCCGGCGCTGAAGCGCGCCGGGGCGGATCTCTGCCGCGGCTGCCACAACGACCTGATGCTCGAGATCGGGTCGAAGAACCGCGTGCACTGGCCGGTGCTGGACCAGAAGGCCTGCGCGAACTGCCACGAGCCTCACGCCGCGAAGACGCCGCGCCTGCTCTCCGCACCCCAGAGGCAGCTCTGCGGCGGCTGCCACCAGGATTCCATCGCCAGGCAGGATCGATCCGTGACCAAGCACCCGCCGGTGGAGGACGGCGAGTGCACCTCCTGCCATCTGCCCCACGCCTCCGACGCGACGTTCCTGTTCGCGTCGGCCGACGACAAGGAGGTCTGCGGCACGTGCCACGACTGGTCGGGGCACTCCGCTCACCCCATCGGTGAGGCCGCGGTGGACCAGCGGAATCCGAACCTCCGGCTCGGTTGCGTGAGCTGCCATCGCTCCCACGGGACGCCGAACCTTCATTTCGCGCATGGCGACGTGAAGGGCGAGCTGTGCATGCAGTGCCACACGCAGTTCACGAGGTGAGGCCGTGACCTTCCGATTCCGCTCCGCCGCCCTCGTCTTGCTCGCCGCGCAGGCCGGTGCGCTGCCGGCCGCGGCCGCCGAGGTGATGAAGCTCCGCCACCTGGCCACGCTCTACGTCGATGCGGCGGCGATCCCCCTGCGGGTGCCGCAGGGGGTCGGGTGCGGCGCGGGCGGGTCGTTCCTGGTGGCGGACAGCGGGAACGGACGCGTGCTGCGGGTCGACGTCTCGGGACCCCTGGCGCTCGTGACGGGCGTCGTGGCCGTGACGGAGATCGCCTACCCGATCCGGGTGGACGGTGACGCCGCCGGGAACCTCGTCGTGCTGGACGGCAAGAGCCACCGGCTTGCGAGGGTGGGAGCGGACGGTTCGTTCGCCGGCTGGATCGAGGTTCCCCCGCCGGAGGGGGGGGCGGCTCCGGTCATCCGCAGCTTCGCGCTCGCGGCCGGGGGCGCCGTCATCGCCGCGGACGTGGCGGGGCGCAGGGTCGTCCAGATCTCCGCCTCGGGCGCCCTCGAGCGATCGATCGCGCTCCCCGCCGAGGCGCGGGGGATCACCGATGTCGCCGTGGACGGTCGCGGCTCGATCTTCCTCCTCGACGGCGTCGGCCGCAGGGTCTGGATGGCGCGCTCGGGGGAGGCTGTCTTCGGCCCGTGGTCGGGCTCGCTCGCGGAGGATCTCGACTTCCCGGGGGCGCTCGACGCCGACTCGTCGGGGCGCATCCTGGTGGCCGACGAGCATGGCGGCGGCGTCGTGATCCTCGGGCCCGACGGCTCCTTCCGCGGGCGCCAGTCGGCGTTCGGCTGGAAGGACGGGTTCCTGCGCTATCCCTCCGACCTCTGCTCGAATGGCCGTGGGCTCGTCGCCATCGCCGACCGGGAGAACCAGCGGGTGCAGGTGTTCACGCTTGGCGAGTAGGGCTTCCACTCCGGAGTTGCGCCCCGCCCTCGTCCTCCTCTATCTGCTCTTCTTTCTCTCGGGCCTCGCGGCGCTCATCTACCAGGTCGTCTGGGTCCGCTCCCTCAGCCTCGTCTTCGGGGGCTCGCACCTCGCGGTGACCACTGTCCTCTCGGTCTTCATGGGGGGGCTGGCACTGGGGGGGGTTCTCCTCGGGGCGCGCGCCGATCGCGCCCGCCGTCCGCTGCGCCTCTACGCCGCCCTCGAGATCGGCATCGCCCTCTCCGCCGCGGCGTTCTACGCCCTCCTGCGGATCTACCCGTCGATCTACGTGCCGCTGGCGCGCGTCGCCGAGGCGAACTCCCTCTGGCTGACCCTGGTGCGCGTGGCGCTCGCGTCCCTCGGCATGATCGTCCCGACGACCCTCATGGGCGGAACGCTCCCGGTCCTGTCCCGTCTCGTCGCCGGACTTCCGGAGGGGCTGCGCGGCCGCCTGGCGTTCCTCTACGCCGTGAACACCCTGGGCGCGGTGGCCGGCACGCTGGCGGCGGGGTTCCTCCTCCTGCCGTGGCTCGGGGTGACGCGCTCCGTCTCCGTCGCCGTGGGAATCAACCTCCTGGTCGGCGCCGTCGCGTGGCTCCTCCCCGCGCGGGCGTTCGGCGACCGCCCGGCTGTGGAGGCCGCCGCGGTAGATCCGGTTCGTGCCGGCAACCGTCGCTCCCTTCCGTCCCGCCTCGTGCTGGTCGGAATCGGAGTGAGCGGCTTCTGCGCGCTCGGCTACGAGGTCCTCTGGACGCGCGTGCTGACCCTCGTCGTCGGTACGTCCGTGTACAGCTTTGCGATCCTGCTCGCGGCCTTCCTGACGGGAATCGCGGCGGGTGGGCAGTCCGAGTCGATCCTGCGGAGGCTGGCACGTCGCCGCGACGCGGGGTGGCGGTGGTGGGTGGCCGTCTTCGGGGCGGCACAGATCCTGATCGGCGTCTCAGCCCTCGCGGTCACCTGGGCGCTGCGCGATCTCCCCCTGTACGCCGTCCGCCTGCAGGGCGTCTTCCGTCCCGGCTCGGGCGAGTTCGGCGCCCAGCAGGCCGCGAGCTTCGTCGTCGCGTTCGCCTTCCTGGCGGTGCCGGCGTTCTTCATGGGGCTGGCCTTCCCCGTGGCCGGCAACGTCCATGCCGCCTGGCGGCAGACGGCCGGAAGGGCGGTGGGCGAGGTGCTCACCTGCAACACCATCGGGGCGATCCTGGGGGCGGCGCTCGCCGGCTTCGTCCTCGTGTATCGCTTCGGCTTCGAGCGCTCGCTGCAGCTGCTGGTCGTCGCGAACCTGGGGGTGGGGATCGCGGTCCTCGCGAGCCTGCTCGAGACGCGGGCGAGGCGGCCCGCGGTCGCCGGGGTCGCCCTCGCCGCCGTCGCGGCCGTCCTGGCGCTCGCGCTCTTTCCTGACTGGGGACGCGGTTGGGATCCGAAGTTCTTCGCCATCTTCCGGAACAACCAGTACCAGGCCTTCGACACGCAGGAGCGGATCCGGGACGCGATCGCCAACACCGACGTGCTCTACTTCTTCGAAGGCGTGAACGAGACGATCAGCGTCATCCATCCCCGGGGCGCCCAGCAGGCGTTCATCGTGAATGGACGCGTGGAGGCCTCGACCACGCACCAGGACAAGCAGTGCCAGAGGACCCTCGGCCATCTCCCGCTCCTCGCCCACCCGCACCCCAGGAAGGTCTTCGTCCTCGGGACGGGAACCGGGATGACTCTGGGCGCCGTGACGATCCACCCCGACGTCGAGGAGGTCGTGCTGGCGGAGATCGAGCCGGGGGTGCTGCCGGCGACGCGCACGTTCGCGGCGTGGAACCATCGGGCCCTCGACAACCCCAAGGTGCGGGTGGTGTTCAACGACGGCCGGAACTTCCTGCGCACGACTCGCGAGCGTTTCGACGTCATCACCGCCGATCCGATCCACCCCTGGTCGGGCGGGGCCTCCTATCTCTATACGGACGAGTACTTCCGGCTGGCGTCCGAGCGCCTCAACCCGGGGGGGGTGATCTGCCAGTGGCTCCCCATCTACGAGCTCGACGCCGCCGATCTCCGGTCGGTCGTGCGGACGTTCGCGAACCGGTATCGTCACGTGCTGCTCTGGCTGACCCATTACGACGCCGAGATCCTCGGGAGCAACGACCCGATCTCCTTCGACCCGGAGACGCTCGACCGGCGCATCGCCGTCTCGCCCATCCGGGAGGATCTGGAGGAGGTCTTCATGGGCTCGGCCGCGGATTTCCTCGCCTACTTCGTGGCCGGCACCGAGGGGCTCCGGGAGTTCTCCCGGGGGGGCGCGCTCAACACCGACGACAATCTGTGGCTCGAGTTCCACTCGCCGAGGTCGCGGATGCTCGCGGGGGTCAAGGGGGACAACGTCGTCGCGCTCACCCGGCACCGGGAGAGTCTCGGCGGCGAGGAGATCGACGCGGCGCGACTCTACGACCGGGCACATGCGCTCTTCCTCTGGGGACGCGCGGGGAGCGCCGAGTTCGCCGACGCCTTCGGCGCGCTGCGCGCCCGCTTCCCGGAGTACGCCCCCGGGCGGTTCCTGGCCCGGGAGGTCGAGGAGCGGCTCGCGCGCCAACCCGTGCTGCGCGGGCAGGCCCCGGTGGCGGTGCTCCTCGCCAGCGGGGCGCGCGACAGCGTCGTGCTCTCCGTCGTCACCCTCGAGATCGGCCCCGAGCGCGGCGTCGTCATGGTCGTGGACAACGAGGCGCGGGAGATCTACGGGGAGAGGTACCTCGACGCCCCGGAGGCGGCGCTCGCTGCGATCCTCGAGGCGAGGGCCGAAAGGGCCCTCGAGGGGATCCGCGCGGAAGCGAGCCCGCGGGACCTCACCGGGTGGCGGGAGCGGATCGGCGCCCTCCTGCGGGCGGCGGACTAGACCAGTTTGCGGTCAGTGACTCGCCAACATCAAGCAGTGGCCGCCAAGCCTCTCCGTCATTCGGGCGCAAGCCGGAATCCAGAGCGGAGATCACGTCCAACGCCGTTCTGGACCCCGGCTTCCGCCGGGGTGACGGAGGGGCCGCGACCGGTGGCGACAGGCGTCGGCACGACCTCGCCGTCATTCCGGCGCACGCCGGAATCCAGAGCGGCGATCGCATCCAGGTGCGGCTCGCAGCCGCTGGCGCGGGGAGCGGCGCGGGAGCACGACGGGGATCTACAGGTTGTAGAGCAGAAAAGCTCCCGGTAGTTCTGCGTTCGTGGCGGGTTTGGTCATGGCGGGAGGATGCCCGAACACCTCGACGAAGCGCGGATTCGCGACGAAGCAGGCGGCGCGCCACCCCCGGAAGCGCCCAAGCGCTCGGCCCATCGCGGCGTACAGTTCGACCAACTTCCCTTCACCGGCTTCCCCGCCGATGCGCACACCGTAGGGCGGGTTGAAACAGAAGACGCCGGGCCGCATGTCGCGCGCGGCCGGCAACAGGGTTGTGATCAGTTCCGGCGTCAGCGCGCGGATGTCGCGCTGCCCTATTACGATCGAGTTCTCGAAGGATGGTCCGGTCAGGCGCGCGGCGCGAAGGTTGCCCACCATCGCGGGGATCCGCTCCGCGTCGATGTCGAGCGCGAGAAGGCGCGGCACCGTTCCCGGAAACAGGTCGGGCGCCTCGTTGGGCAGGCGAGCAAATGCGGCCAGGTGGCGAAACGGCAACTGCGGCGGCTGCCGGATCGCCGCACCCACGGCAAGACCGGCTGCCTCGATCGGAATGGTGCCGCCGCCGGCCATCGGATCGACGAGCGGCTCGGACCGCGCGTCCCACCTCGACAGCATGATGAGCTGCGCCGCCATCGTCTCGCGTAGTGGCGCGGGACCGGCCGCCACGCGCGCACCGCGGCGATGACGCGCGCCCAGGCCGATGTCGACGCCGACGACGGTGCGCCGTTGCTCCGGCGTGCCGGCGCGCCTGGCAACGAAGACGACGTCAGGCGCATCCGCGTCAACCTCCGCGGTGACGCCGCGCGACGCGAGCGCCTCGACGATCGCGTTTTTCACCACGCCGCGTAGCTGCAGCGGTGACGCCTCGAAATCCTGCGCCGATCCGAGATCAACCGAGAACCGCAGCCGTTTCGCCGCCGGAAGCCGATCGTCGGCCGTCAGCGCGGGCAGGAGCTCCGCGAACAGCGGCTCGAGGCGGACGGCGGGGCTCGAGAACAGATCCCACGAAATCCGCGACGACGTGCGGTGGTGGCACGCCGCGACCCACGCCGTGCGCGCATCGAACGGGTAGAGAAGGGTGGCCTCCCCCTCGCGCCGCGGCTTCGGGACACGCACCTCGAAGGGGGATCGCATGACGAGCCGCTTCAACTCGGCCTCCATCACCCGATTCGATCCGCCCGACCCCGTCAACCGCAGCTCGTCGCACCGCATGGTGGGAGTATATCGAGCGTACTATCCTCGTGCTCCGAATCGCCCTCCTCCCGCCGGCGATGCACCAGCTCGCCCGCTTCGTCCACCAACGCCACCACCTGGTTGTTGGAATGAAGATCGATCCCTCCGTATACTCCCCATCGGGCCTCCTCCTCTGCGAGCGGAACGCTCGTCGTCGTCAGCAACGAGAACGTAGCGCACGTTGGAGGGGGCCTTCTGATGGGTGACCCCAGTATCGCCTGTGTTGGGAATTGCGGAGCGGGCGTCATGTCGGTTAGAGTTTCTTGTCAATCACCTGACCATGCCGATTGCACTTCTGCGGCTGCGGATCGCTGAGGGGAGTCCCCTAAGCCTTCTGCTATCTGCCACTTCCAAGGAGGTGGCCATGCCTGGCAGGCTCCAGCCTCTGGCCCGGCTCCAGCAGCTCCTCCGCCGCCTCGGCTGCCTCCTTCGAACCGATGAGTGACTTCCCGCAGGTCGTCCTCCGTGGAGTGCCGCCAGGATGTTGCGAGAAGCGGGAACCCGGCCGACGTTTCCGGGGAAAGGACAATGCGAGCCGGAGCGGGTGTCCGCGTGAGAGCAGTAGCCGCAGATCAGCCGAGAATGGCGGTCGGACAAGGAGGAGGCCATGCATAGCAGGCTCCATCTTAGGTTCAAGGGGATTCTTCTGGCACTGCTCGTAGTCGGGTTGGTGATCAGCCTTCCCATTGGCGTCAATGCCGCGGCGACGAAGGCCAAGAAGAGCTCCAACGCTGCTTTCACCGATGAGCAGCTGAACCTGGACGACGGTTCCGTCGAACTGGGCCAGCAACAGCTCAGCCGCGTCTGGAACGACCGCCCGGAAGGCCTCTACAAGGGGGGTCAGTACGACCTCGTGGGGGCGGAAGGCAGCAGCCTCCAGCGCAACGACCGCAACGTCGTCTTCCTGACGGCCGGTGACTTCGAGCTCGGCCGCGGACGGTTGCCGCTTCCCGCCCAGCTCCGCCAGGACATCGACCTGACCCGTCCGGGAAAGGGCGAGGGTCCGCATGCTCATTTTCTCGCGCTGCTGTCGCCGGATGCCGAGGGAAGCAGCCGCCTCGACTCGGATGTGCGCGCGATTGGCCACAGCGTCGAGCTGGTCTCGCGGGTTCCGAACGCCAGCGTGATCATCAAGGCGAAGCCGCAGGACTTCAATGCGCTCGCGCAGAGCGACCTGTTCGACGCGATCGAGGCGTATCACCCGGGGTTGAAGATCGACCGGGTGCTCGGTCGCAAGCCGTTCATGAACAAGGACCGCGCGAGCTCCCCCATCTACAATCTGGACGTGATCCTGTTCCCCGGTGAGACCGCGGCCGCAATCGCGAAGGACGTGAAGAAGCTCGGCGGCACGATTACCCACTCGATCACCGAGGGGAACCTGACGTTCGTGAAGATCGACCTGCCGAACGACAAGGTCGCGGATCTCGCGGCCGTCACGGCGGTGGCCCGCATCTCGGAGCAGCCGGAGTACATCTCCACGAACACCACGGGCCCCGCGCAGGTGCAGACCGGCCGCTACAACGGTGGCCTGACCCCCTACTTCGACGCCGGCGTGGATGGCGGCGGCAGTCAGGTGTGCATCAGCCCCGGCCCGAACGGCGCGCTCCAGACCGCCGTGGTTGCAGGCGACCGGCAGTCGGCGCAGGACTCGATCGTCGCGGGAGCCGACAACGATTGCAACACCACGGTGCCCGCCGGCGACGATGTCGTCGTGAACACGACGGGGACGCTGGTCCGTCCGCAGTTCATCTACGTCGCGGACAACGGCATCTCCCTCGACGCCGCCGGCCTGTCGCATTCGGCAGCGAACCCCTGCAGCGACGGGGATGGCGACTGCGACGGCGAGCTCCTGTGCGTGGCAGGCGCGGCGGCGAACGTCGGCGGGGCGTGCGTCGACGATGCCGGGTGCGGCGGCACTGTCGGCGCCTGCACGCTCTCCCGCCTGTCGGACGTGGGGGGCGTGCACCGGAAGGTCGAGTCGTACACGACCGGCCGGCTGACCGACGCGACCTCGAGCGGCGACCTCACCGGGTGTGACAGCGCCAACTCCGGTGGCGGCACGCACGGGAACACGGTCGCCAACATCGCGCTCGGCAACCCCTCCCGAGGAGTCGAGGGCCTCGGGATCACCCGCGATGACACGGACCAGATAGGGAGCGGCGAAGAGGACGAGAAGAACCTGCCTCTCGACGGCATCGCCCGGGGCGCGCGCCTGATCTTCCAGGACATCGCGGTCTCGTCGGTCGGCGCCAACACGCCGTGCAACATCGCCCCGAACACGAACGGCCCGGGGGGGGCCACGTTCCCGGACCAGAACAACGTGTCGCCCGGGAGCATCGCCCAGCGGCTCTCCGACGGCTATGCCGGCGGCGGGGCGACGGGCGCGAAGGTGTTCCTGCTGCCGTTCGGCGTCCCGAACTTCAACAGCTCCTTCGACTTCGACATCGACACCGGCAGGTACCTGGCCGGTGCTGTCGCGATCGACAACTTCACGTTCACGAACCGGAACGCCTCCGTCATCCTTCCGACAGGCAACGACGGCAGCGACCCGGTCAGCGGGCACGACATCTACCCGGACGTCCCGGGATTCCCGCTCAGCCCCACCCGCATCCAGGTGAACAATCTGGCCACCGCGAAGAACGCCGTGACCGTCGGGGCGACCCGCGCGGATACCCTCGACTTCTTCGGCAACTTCGACGAGACGGAGGACTACTCCAACTTCACGTCGAAGGGCCCCGCCACCTTCGTGAGCCTGCGCAAGGCTCCGCTGGTCATGGGGATCGGCGGCGACCTGGGGACGGCCGCCAAGCTCCTGCTCGACCCGCTGTTCAACAGCCACGTCGTGCTGCGCAGCAGCGACAACGACAACGTCGGCCCGGTCGAGGGGGTGGTGGACGAGGGGAACGCCGGAACGTCGTTCGCGGCCGCGGATGTCGCGGGAGCGGCGGCGCAGGTGCGCGACTACTTCGCGCAGGGGCTGTATCCGACGGGGGCGGCCGTCACGGCGAACCGACGCGGCGACATGTCGGGCGCGCTGGTGCGCGCGATCCTCGCCGCGAGCGGCAACTTCGGGACCGCCTTCATCTTCAACCGCAACAACTTCAACAACGAGCAAGGGTTCGGCCGCGTGGAGCTGTCGAACGTGCTGCCGCTCTCCAACTTCGCCGGCGGACCCACCGCCGCGGATCCGCGTCAGGCGCTGCGGCCGCCCGACGGCGGCACGCCGGCGGCGATCCCGACGATCCCGAGCGGCATCCGGGTCGCCGACGAGTTCTTCCAGGGCGGGCTGAACCACACCAGCAGCGCCAATGGTTGGCTCAGGAACGGCCTCGCCATCAACAGCTCGGTGGGCGTCCTGCAGAGCTCGTCGGGTGGCACGGAGACCCTCGAGGCAACGGTCAGCGTCGTCGACCCGAACGAGCAGCTGCGGGTGATGCTGTCGTGGTATGACCCGGCGGACCTCGCGACGGACGACGGGATCCTCACGAACAACCTCAGCCTCGAGATCGTGAGTCCGACCGGCGCGGTCTATCGTGGCAACAACTTCGCGCTCGAGTTCTCGGTGCCGACGTCCACGGCGGGCGTCATCGACTCGATCAACCCGATCGAGGCGGTGATCCTGAACCGTCCGGTCCAGACGGGGACCTGGAAGATTCGGGTCAACAGCAGCGACGCGACGACCACCGGCGCGAACAACGCCGCCTGCGTAACCCCCGCCACCGGCAACACGCTGTTGAACGCCACGATTCCGGCGGCAGGGGACACCACGATCACGACGGGGGCCGGGCTGCAGGTGATCGGCTCCGGCGCTGATGGGGACTGTGACACGACGGCCGCCGGCACCGACGTGCAGCTGGTGGCGGTCGGCCGGAAGCCGCTGCCGTTCGGCCTGGTGCTGGCGGGCGGCTTCGTCGAGGCGGGCGGCAGCCGCGTGCGCCTGAACAAGGCGAAGTACGACTGCTCCGACGCGTCCATGACGTTCACGATCGTCGAGACCTCCGCCGGTGCCACCGGCAACAGCGTCGGCTCCGCCGTGACGCTCCGGGTCCGTCGCGGTGGCGCCATCGTCGACTCCGAGCCGGGGCCGTTCGTGATGTTCCAGAGCGGTTCCGCTTTCACGTCGGCGCCCCGGATCGTCCAGCTCCATGCGGACGCGATCAGCGACAACCGCGTGCTCGAGGTCCAGGGAGGCGACTCGATCGAGGTCTCCTACGCGGACGCCGCTCCGGTCGCGACGCAGGTTGCGTCCTCGCCGGTCGACTGCGTCGCGCCGATCGACGTGGCGGTGTTCGGACAGACGGGCGCGAACCACCAGTTCAACATCACTGGCGGCTGCGATGTGCCTGCGGGCGGCACCTTCACCCAGGGGGACCTGAACCTGGACGCGGGCGAGAACCTCGTCTACTCCGTCGCGTTCCAGAACTCGGGATCCCAGACATTGGTCGGCCTGCAGGCGACGCTGTGTTGCCAGGATCCGGACCCGCTCGACGGGGTCAACCCGTGCTCCGTGCTCAAGGCGACGTGCGGCGTCGGGGAGGACTGCAACCCGTCTCCGGGCGATGCCGATTGCATCCTCGGCGTGACGTCGATCGGCGATGTCCCGCCGGTGCCGCCGAACAGCGCTCGCGGCACCGTGACCACGGCGGCCACCTTCAACATCCAGGTGGCGAGCACGCTGACGGCAATGCTGCCCGACCCGACCGATCGCGTGGTCGAGCTCAAGACCACGCTCGGCTCGCCGAGCACTGACGTGCTCGCGGGTGCGGTCGACTTCACCTTCACGCACGCGCTGCAGGCGGACGAGGAGCGGCTGCACTACTCCACCGACTACCCGAACGGCACGGGCGGGCTCGCGGTAGCCATCGACCTCAACCGCGACGGCACGATCGATCGCGAGCTGTTGGCTCGCGAGCTGATCAGCTACGAGGCGATGTCGGCGCCGGATGCCGATTGCGTGAGCGGTTGTCTGACGCCCCGCAACTCGTCCGGCACGGTCCCCGGCCTCGTCGGCCAGCCGACGGTGCTCGATGCGAACGGCAACGACGGCGTGTTCGGCAAGACCTGCTGGACCGCCGGCGGCGTGAACACCGGCACCCCCTGTCCCTACGGCGCGGATGCCATCCAGAAGGACGCGGATTGCATCGCGCTCCTCGGCGCCGGCTACACCTGCCAGACGGACGATCCCGTTCCGTGGGGCATGGACGGCCGCGGGCAGAAGGGTCAGACGGGTCAGTGGCTGTCGTTCCAGAACCCGTTCTCGAACCCCGGTCCCTCGGCCCCGGCGGAGATCTGGGTCAACGGACCGAACGGAGGCTGCGGTTTCCAAACGCAGGACAACGCGCGCGGGACCTTCCGTCGGGCCGGGATCTGGCATGCCGGCAACGGCGTCACCGACCCGGCCGCAACCGCGTGCCCGGACTACACGCTGCCCGCGAACGCCGGCACGGCGCAGGGGGCCGAGTTCATCTCCTGGCTGCTGCTCTCTCCGGTGATGGAAAAGGTCAACACCGGGACGGACGCGCGCGGCTTCGAGTTCACGGTCAGCGCGGAGCGTGTGGCGTGGAACGAGAACGTCCAGCTGGCGGACCAGTCCGCCTACCTCCTGATGGAGCTCGACACCGACGTCCGCGTGGCGGAAGGGGTCGTGGAGTACCACCCGGATCCGGCGGTCGGCGACCCGCAGCAGAAGGATGACTTCGTGCGGCTGGTCGGCGACATCGGCGACTACGTCGACTTCTTTCTCCACGGCCCGATCGTGGGGACGACGAGCGATCAGTTCGAGCAGCGTCGTTTCGGACCGTTCCGCGAATCGGACGGCAGCTGCGCGCCGGGAACCCCCGACTGCACCGCCGCCGAGCTGACCGGCGACGAGATGGGGCTGGCGCGCACGCTGGGCCCGGGGGTCAGCCGGTTTATGGAGACGGTCTTCCCGCCGGTCCTGACCCCCGACCTCGACCTCCACGCGTTCCCGGAGGCCGACTCGAACGGCGGTAGCCCTGGCTTCCAGAGCCGGGATGACAGGATCGACGTCGCCAACCAGACAGTCGTCTGCGGGCCGAACCTGCGCGCCGACACCACGAAGGATGCGACCAGCGACGACGTGCAGGCGACAGCGCTCGGCGTGATCTGCGCCACCGTGGCGACGGTGGTCATCAGCCCCGGCGCCAACCTCACGCTCGACTCCCTCGCGCAGGCCCAGCTCTCCGACGAGTCGGGTCCGGTGCGGAACCGGGAGCAGGACGAGACGGGGTACGAGGACGCGTTCGGCAAGGCCGGTGATCGCTTCCAGTACGGCTTCCAGTGGTTGGTGGTCGAGGGCGGCACCCCCGCGATGGGCTTCACGGTGGATGACGTCGTCATCGAGTGGGACGAGACCCACCCGGGTGCGCAGGCTCCGGCGAATGGCTGCGACAACCTGGGCAACCGCATCAACGAGCCTGGGACCTGCACCGGCGGAGGTACGCCGGGCGCGGCCTGCGTCACCGGAGGTACGAGCTGCGGTGCCGGCGTCTGCACCTCGAGCATCGCGCAGTGCGCGACGATCTCGGTGGACCGGTTCAACCTCTTCGACTGCAACGCCGCCGTCCTGGCGACGGTGCAGGACGTCACGGCCAACACGACCGGGGGTGTGGACTCCGTTCAGATCAACGTGCGCAGCGACTCGGAGCCGAATGGCGAGCAGTTCACGCTCCAGGAGACGGGCGGAAGCACCGGCGTCTTCACGGCCTTTATCCCGATCTCCAGCTCGTTCAACTCGGCGGGCGTGGTGTTCACGGTTCCGGCCACGGAGACGAGCATCATCGCCTCCTACGAGGACCCGGACTGCGACCTCGACGGCCCGAACGACGAGATCGGCGGCGTCGGGCAGATCCTGGAGAACGACTTCCATGACGTAGACGGGGACGGCGGCACCAACCTGGGCGCCGACGGGATCGTCAACTCCCGCCTGACCGGGACGTTCGACGACGACAACTGCTTCAACGCGGCCGCGTTCAGGGACGTCGCGAACCCGGGACAGGAGGACGACGACAGGTTCTGCTTCGACGACAACGGCGACTCGGACTTCACCGCGTGCGTCAACCTCGGGGGATGCGTCACCCGCAGCCGTTGCGAGGACGCCCTGGGAAACACGAACAACGCGGCGTGCAACCCTGGCCCTGCATGCGGAGGCGGTTTCCCGCTCTGCAAGGTCTACTTTGCCCCGACGGCCTGTCGCGGCGACCGGGTCGGGAACGTCTGTGACAACTGCCCCGACGACTACAACCCCGGGCAGGAGGACATTGACGCCGACGGAGTGGGTGACATCTGCGAGCGCGACTACAACGCGGCGCTCGGGATCAACGACCTGGACGGCGACGCGGTTGACAACCTCCCCGACAACTGTCCGAGCATCTGGAACGCGAACCAGGCCGACACCGGCGTGCCCGGCAGCGCCGCGAACGGCATCGGCGACGCCTGCGACGGCTCGGGGGATCGGGAGCCTTTCTACGCGGTTTGCCTCACCGACGACGGGGCGCTGACGGCCCCGGCCGGTGACGACCAAGCGCTCGGCACGACAACCCCCCGGAAGATCGTCGCCGGGACGAACGGCCTCTGCAACACGGCCCCGGGAGCGGGGGATGTCGTGGGCGGCGTCCAGGACTGTAACCCCGTGTTCGGCGGCAACAACGGGGACGGCGTTCTCGACGGCTCCGACAACTGCCCCGGAACCTGCAACCCGGATCAGAGGGACACCGATAACGACGGCGTTGGAGACGTCTGCGACCTGTTCGAAGACTGGGACAGCGACGGTCAGCTCAATATCATCGACAACTGTCCGCTCGTGGCAACGGCTTGCGTCGGCGGCGCGAACGCCGGCGACCCGTGCGTACTCCCGGCCGACTGCCCAGGTGGTTTCTGCGCTGACAACGCGCCGGATGCCACCGGAATTCAGCCGGACCTCGACCGGGACGGGATCGGCGACGCATGCGATGTCGATTCGGACGACGACGACAACGACGGAACGCCGGACGACCTGCTCCAGTTCACCGTGGCCGCCGACTGCAACCTGGCTGTCGGCAACGTCGCGGTGACCGGAGTTACTTTGTCCGACGGCGGCGCCCCGGGCGGGACGGACGGGGACGGCTTCGCGGACCGCGGCGAGCTGCTCAAGGCCACGATCACCGTCAAGAACAACGCCGCGGACTCGACCGGCGCTCCGCTCGCGCTCACCAACGTCGTGATCTGGATCTCCTCGAGCAGCGCGTCAATCAGCTGCATCACGGACCCGACCGCGACCTACGGGAGCCTGGCACCGGGTGAGGAGAAGTCGAACCCGTCCGGCGACGCGTTCGAGTTCATCGTGGCCCAAAACGACAGCGCCCGGACGCTGACGCTGACCGACCTCAAAAGCGCGCTCTTCTTCGCGAGCGTGTCGGCAGACCAGATCAACGGCCAGGAGACCGCCACCAGCTTCTCGCTAACCCTCGACCTCGACATCCTCGGGGACACGACCGGCGGCGGACCGCTAGGCGGCACGGGGATACTGCTCGAGAACTTCGAGAGCGAGGTGGGGACCGCCGGCCTCGTCACCACCTTCGGCCGGACCGGCCTTGCGCTCGCGGACGTCATCCCGGTGGTCCCGGCGATCAACTGCCTCACGACACCGCTCGGACCGCCCGACTGCAGCCAGAACACGTCAGCCAACGACTGGCACCTGCACGGCTCGACCGAACCCGCGAACAACCCGGACGGCGGCAGGGCCCACTCGGGCACCCAGTCGCTGCACCTCGCACGCCATCTCAGCCCCGGCGACGTGAACCAGACGTCGTATCGCTTCCGCCAGGTGACCGCGTTCTACGGACCTCCGATCAACCTCGCGCTGTCCGGCGACAGGTCGATGGAGTTCTGGCACATCGCGATGATGGCGGACGACAACGCGATCGGATTCAACTCGGGTGAGGCCGGCGACATCGGCGTCGTCCAGCTCCGGCTCGATCAGGACCCCACGCCGGCAATCGACAGCTGGGGACCGTGGCAGCGGCTGGAGGCGGTCATCAATCCGTACGATCACGCTCACGACTCGTTGTTCACGAGCTCGTGCAAATTCGACCCGACGGATGACTTCTTCGACGCGTCGGGGGGTGGTATCCCGAATGAGACGACCTGCCCGCCGAATCGTGGATATTCGAACATGGGCGAGCGGATCGGCACGGACGCGACCAACTGCACTGACAGCAACGGCAACGGCGTTCCGGACTGCGGCTCGGCGACGTCCACCGGCCCCGGGTTCACGGAGACCGGCTCCAGCGGGAGCGGCGTCTGGGTGAAGTCGCGCTTCGACCTCGGCGTCTTCTTCGGCCAACGCGTCCAGGTGCGGTGGCTCTTCAGCTCTCTGGCCTTCGGCGACCCGGCGATGCTGTCCTACCTCGAGACGCCCGGGCAGCCCGGGGCCTACGACATCGACGAGAAGGACGACGGCTGGCACATCGACGACATCAGATTCACCGGGTTGCTCACGAACCAGTTGAACATTGCTGTCGACGGCGGTGACGACATCGTCAATACGCCGAACGTCGAGTGCGGCGCCAACCTCAGGTCCGAGACCCTCGCAGTCGGCGACGACGTGCAGGTCATCGCCGTCGGCGGTGCGTGCGGCAGCACAGCGACTGCCGTCGTGACGGCAGGGGTGAACGGAGTGGTCGACTCCGTGGGCAGCGCGGCCTGCTCGCAGAGTCCGGACGCCTACTGCACCACGGCCACGGCGCGGATCAACAACAAGGTCAACGGCGACTTCGCGACCCCGTACCCTGGTTCGCCGTTCGTGGTGGACGGCAGCGTGTCGACGCTCGACAGGTGCGAGCGCGGCACGGTCCAGTACGAGTTCACGCGTTGCGACACAACGCCGCTCGGTGCGGCCTGTGACGCGCCGGCCAACGGCACCATCCTCCAGGGCTTCTCCTCGGATGGCCAGATCACCGCGTTCCCGACGGCCAGCACGCGGTACCGGCTGCGCGTCCGGTGTTCGAGCCAGATCGGGATCCCGGGATGTGGCGCTACGGCAGGTGCAACGACGGACGCGCTCGTGAACGTCTACCCGGCGGACGACGGCGGGGTGATCGACATCGGTGGTTCGAAGGTGAGCTGCAACGTCGCGGACTCCGGGGTCGCGACACGCTGCGACGCCAACGACACGCTCACGATCTCGTTCCTCAAGCCCACCCAGAACGGCAATCTGAACGGCTTCGACCTGTACCGGGCGACCGAGGCGTCGCTGCAGCTCACGTCTCCGGCCGATACGCCGATCATCTACGACAACAGCTGCGGCACGGGCGCGACCTTCGGCATCGTCGAGCCCCCTGGCGCGCTGGTGACCGTGGTCGAGCCGCTCGACACCACAGGGAGCGGTGCGGACATCTCGACACCGGCGAACAGAGCGGTTCTCGTCTATCTCGTCTGTCACCACCAGGTGTCGGGAACCGGCGCTGCGCCGTGCGGCTTCGGCCGTCCCATCACCGGTGGAGGAGAGGTCCCGCGGTTCGCGTTCAAGGGGACGCTCCCGACAGTCGGCCTCTGCCCGTAACGGACTGTCGTCGGAGATCGAGATCCTGCGCCGCGCGCGATGGCGCCATGGCGCTCCAGGATATTGACCGCAGTCGCGATCGCCATCGCGTGGCCCGTGAGGATAGCCGGTTCACGCTAGATCCCCGGCGATTAGGGGGCCGATTAGCATCGATCTGTCAACTTCGCCCGGGGTGTCCGGACCGGCGAGGAGCTCGTGGTCGACGGCGGGATGGTCCAGCTGTGTATCCGTGCAGAGGGGCCGCGCCATCGCCTTCGTCGGGGGGCCGTCCAGCACCGGCATCCGGCCGTATTCGACCAGTGGGGCGAGGCACCTCGACCGCGCGCCGGCGGCGCGCCTCGGGGGCGCCGACATGCTCGAGCGGCTGCTCGCAGCCTCGCGCGTGGAGGCCGGGGTGCGCTAGCGTATGCGGGAAGCAAGCGTCCCTGCGAGGCGACTGGAACCGCGCGTTCAACGTGCTGCAGGGCTGAGAGGGAGGGAGACGATGAAGTACATGATGCTGGTTTACGAGACCGCCGCCAACGTGGAGGAGAGGAATCACGCCGCGGACTCGCCTTACGTGGCGGCGTGGAAGATGTACCACAAGGCGCTGGTCGAAGCGGGAGCCTACGTGGACGGTTCGCCGCTCCGGGAACCGGGGACCGCGATGACAGTCCGGGTGAGGAGCGGCAACCGGCAGGTCCAGGACGGACCGCTGGCCGAGGCAAAGGAGCAACTGGGGGGGTTCTTCGTGCTGGACCTGCCCTCGCTCGATGCGGCGCTGGACTGGGCGGCTCGCTGTCCCGCCGCCGCGACCGGGGCCCTGGAGGTGCGGCCGATAGATGCCGCCTTCCACGCGAACTTCGTGGACCCCTGATCCCGATGGACGAGACGGCGCGAAGCATCGAGGAGGTGGCGCGCTCGTCGTACGGACGGTTGCTCGCCTATCTCACCGCACGCACGCACGACGTGGCGGCGGCTGAGGACGCTCTCGGGGACGCGCTCCTCGCGGCGCTGACCGCCTGGCCCCGCGACGGTGTGCCGCGCAACCCCCAAGCCTGGCTGCTCACGTCGGCCCGCAACCGCCTCATCGACGGCGCGCGGCATCTGCGCGTCCGGGAGGAGCATGCCGGCGACCTGGCGCTCCTGCTCTCCGGATCCGGTGACCTCCGGCCGGCCGAGGAGTGGCCCGACGAGAGGTTGAAGCTCTTCTTCGTCTGCGCGCACCCCGCGATCGACCCTGCCCTGCACACCCCCCTCATGCTGCAGACGGTGCTCGGACTGGATGCGGCCAGGATCGCGCAGGCCTTCCTCGTTCTGCCTGCCGCCATGGGGCAGCGGTTATCGCGGGCCAAGAGGAAGATCCGCGAGGCGGGGATTCCCTTCGAGGTCCCCACCGATCACGACCGGCCGGTGCGGCTCACCGCGGTCCTCGAGGCCGTCTACGCCGCCTATGGGCTTGGGTGGGACGAGGCCGTCGGCGCCGATCCGCGCGGGCGGGAGCTCGCGAGCGAGGCGGTGTGGCTCGCCCGCGCACTGCGGCAGGCGATGCCCGGCGAGCCGGAGATCCAGGGCCTGCTCGCCGTCACGCTCTTCTGCGAGGCGAGGCAAGCCGCGCGGCGCACGCCGGGCGGGACGTACGTTCCGCTCTCCGAGCAGGATCCCGCGGTCTGGTCGCCGGCTGCCATCCGAGAGGCGGAAGCCGAGCTAAGGGCCGCGGCGGGGGCGGGCCGGATCGGTCGATTCCAGCTGGAGGCGGCCATCCAGTCCGTCCACTGCGATCGGGCGCAGAGCGGCCGGACCGACTGGCAGGCGATCGTCGCGTTCTACGCGCAGCTCGTCCGCCTGGCCCCGACGCTCGGGGTCCGTGTCGGGCAGGCCGCTGCCGTGGCGGAGGCGCGTGGAGCCGAGGCCGGCCTGGCGATGCTCGACGCCCTCGACGGACCCGCCGTCGCCGCCTATCAGCCGTACTGGGCCGTGCGCGCGCATCTCCTTCAGCGCCTGGGGCGGCGGGCCCAGGCAGCCCTGGCATTCGACCGGGCCATCGGCCTGACCAAGAGCGACGCTGTCCGGAACTTCCTGCTCGCCCGCCGGGCACCATTGTGACACCTCCAGTCGTTTCCCGACGGCCGTGTCGAAATCATCCCGGCCCGCACGTCATTGAGGTAAAGGCCGGGACAGGAGAGTCGCCCCCGGCCCGAGGAGGCAGCCCATGTGTCCAGCCTGTTTCACCACGGTGGCGCTGGTCGCCGCCGGAGCAGGCTCGGCGGGCGGCCTGACCGCCCTGCTGGCGAGGAAGGTGCGGGCCAAAGCCGCGCCCAAGAAGCCCAGGGAATCCGGCGGTCGCACCCTTCAACCCCTAGGAGAACGGATCGATGATGACAACGCACAAGACCGGAACACGTGAGGAGTGGCTCGCGGCCCGCCTGGACTTGCTGGAGGCCGAGAAGGAGCTGACGCGGCGCAGCGACGAGCTGGCGCGGCGACGGCAGGCGCTGCCGTGGGTGCGGATCGACAAGGAGTACCGCTTCGAGACCGATGGAGGGAGCGCGTCGCTCGCGGACCTCTTTCGAGGCCGCTCCCAGCTCCTCGTCTACCATTTCATGTTCGGGCCCGACTATGCGGCGGGGTGTCCGTCCTGCACGGCTGTCGCGGACGGATTCAACGGCTTCGAGATCCACCTGGCGAATCACGACGTTGCCCTCTGGGCGGTGTCGCGGGCCCCTCTCGCGAAGCTGCGGGCCTACAAGCGGCGGATGGGCTGGTCGTTCCCCTGGGCATCCTCCTTCGGCGGCGACTTCAACGCCGACTTCAGCGTGGGGTTCACCGAGAAGCAGCAGCGCGAGGGAGCGGTCGAGTACAACTACCAGCGCGAGCCGGCGTGGCAGTGGCGTCCGGGGGAGACTGGCGGCGACGGGCCCGTCGCCGAGATCGCCGCGACGACCGGAACCGACGTGGCCACGTACACGCGCGAGCGACCGGGCGTGAGCGCGTTCGCGCTCGACGACGGTGTGGTCTACCACACCTATTCCGCCTATTCGCGCGGACTTGACGGTCTGTGGGGGATGTACCAGTGGCTCGACCGCGCGCCCAAGGGTCGCAACGAGACCGGCATCTGGTGGCGACGCCGCGACGAGTACGAGACCGCCTGACCCAGTCCTGCCTGGCAGCGCTGGGCGAAGCGCGCGGGCGGCATCGAGGTCGGCGCGCGACGGCTCGACCTTGCTTCAGTCGCGGTCGACGAAGAAGTTCCGCGCTCCAGAGGAGAGGTCGTTGACGAGGTCGAAATAGATGATGCCGATGTCGCGGCCGTCGTCGGTCTCGATCTCCACGCGCCACCGGCCGGGCTGGTAGTTCTTCTTGGTCGCGAAGGTGCGGAAGCCGTCCCCCCGGCCCCCGAGGATGCCAAGCTGCGCCCGCCCCTGGTCGAGCCAGCCGCCCTCCCTCCCCTGCCACGACCAGCGGACGTAGACGGCGTCCCGGAACCCCCTGGGCGCGAAGACGCGCGCGAAGCAGTACACGATGTCGCCTGGCCGCGCCGCGAACTCCTGATCGCCGTGCTGCCACACCTTCCACCAGGGGCGCTGGTGCCTGAGTTCGTACGTCCGGCCCGCCCGAGGGTCACTCCCCTCGGTGGCTGCCTGCGCCCCAGGCGGGACGACCTCATGGTAGATGCCGATGAACTGCACCGACAGCGGCACGGGCGGGATCGCCCCCGCGAAGTACGCCACGACCAGGAGCGCCTGCGCCCCCAGCGCCGGTGCCGCCACCCGCCGGTGCACCGACGGCGCGTCGCCGGTCCAGCGGGAGAGCACCCGCACGCACAATCCGATCGCCGCGCACGCCAGGACGACCGACGCGACGAACATCCACCATCGGATGAAACCGAGAACGACCGGCAGGAGCAGGGCGCCGTACGAGGTCACGCAGAGGCTGAGGAGCGCGAAGCGGACCACCGGTCCCCACTCGCGAACGCGGGGCAGCTCGTTGGCGACCAGCAGCGCTCCCAGCACCGACATGAAGAGGAGGGAGGCGAACCCCGAGCTGCTCTTCAGGTAGAAAAGGGTGAACGAGCTGAGCAGGCTGCCGAAGACGAAGTGGATCGCGTCCTCGGAGAACCGCCACGCCGGCGCCAGCCAGCGGGGCGGCGACGCGAGTCCCGCCCGGTAGCGCAGGTCCATGATCATGAGCACCGCCAGCAGGACCAGGTAGAGCCCCTGCTGGACGAGCGTGGCGACGTCGTCGATGCGGGAGAGGGTCAGGACGTCGAAGAGGAACCCGGCGGCGAAGAAGACGGCGATCTCGGCCATCGCATGCCGCTGGCGGAACGCCTGCAGCCGCCGGTAGGCCGTGTTCAGTCGCGATTCCGTCACGGCCATGGACGCCGCCTCCAGCCGGAATGTAGTCCCCGGCCGACCTCGAGTCGAGGGGCGCGTGGTCCGACGACTATCGCGTTTCCGAGATCGTCAACCCAGCGGCCGATCGATCGCTTCGCTCTGCGGGCCGAAGAAGCGCGGGCCGCTCTCGGTGATGGTGAGGCAGTCCTCGAGGCGGATCCCGAACTCCCCCTCGATCACGATCGTCGGCTCGTCGCTGAAGCACATCCCCGGTTGCAGGCGCGTGGTCTCGCCGCGCACGAAGTTCGGCGCCTCATGGCCGTCGAGCCCGATGCCGTGGCCGGTGCGATGCGGCAGGCCGGGGAGCCGGTAGTCCGGCCCGAACCCGGCGTCGGCGATCACCTTGCGCGCCGCCGCGTCGACCGAGGCGCAAGTGGCCCCGACCTGCGCCGCCGCTAGCCCGGCGTCCTGGGCGCGCCGCTCGAGGTTCCAGATCTCCACCTGCCGCGGGGTGGGGCGGCCGAGGACCGTCGTGCGCGTGACGTCGGATTGGTACCCCTCGACGGCGCAGCCGGTGTCGAGCAGGACGATATCCTGCTCGCGCAGCTGCTGGGGCTGCGCGCTGCCGTGCGGAAAGGCCGACGCCTTGCCGAAGGCGACGAGCGCCCACGGAGAGGCACCGCCCAGCCGCCGCAGCGCCTCGGTCTGGTGCCTCTCGAGCTCGCTCGACGTCATCCCCTCGCGGAGTGTGGCGAACGAGGCGCGGAACGCGGCCATCGTGATGTCGTTCGCGCGCTGCATCAGCGCGAGCTCCGCCGGGGACTTCAGCATCCGGCAGCCGGTGGTGGCCGCGTCCGCACGGGTCCAGTCGGCGCCAGGGACCTCCTGCCGCAGTCCATCGAAGACGAAGAACCGCAGCCGTTCGTCGATCCCGACCCGGGCGCCCGCACCGGCGCGATCGCGGAGGATTCCGGCGATGAGTTTGTAGGGGCTCTCGTCCTCCTGCCAGACGCGCACCTCGGCGGACGCGCCGACGAGCTCTCGAGCACGCCCCTCCTCGAATCCGGGGCAGGCCCAGGCGATCTCGCCGCGGGCGGGAAGCACCGCCACGAACGGCCGCTCCGACAGCCCCCACCGCACGCCGGTGAAGTAGTGGAGGCTCGACCCCGGCTCCAGGACCAGCGCGGCGAGGCCGGCGTCGGACATGAGCCGCCGGGCACGTTCGATCCGCGCGCCGCGTTCCTCCGGCGTGATCGGCTTGATGCCGTCGAGCATCGGCCGCAGCCGGGCGATGGCATCGGGGAGATCGCCCTGCCCCCGCTTCGGCTCCTTCGCGCGGTAGGCGCCAGAGAACGCTGCGCCGGCAAGCGTCCCAGTCAGGCAGGCCGCAAAGCGGCGGCGGTCGAGGAGCATGGAGTCGGAACCTCTCCTTTCACCGAGTCGAGCCCGAGTCCGGTGGACCCGGCCCCTTGCAACCGACGCTACTTCAACCCCGAGATGAGATGCAGATCTGACGCGATCACGCGGCTGAACGAATACGCGTACGAGCGGCCGTCAGGCGTCATCGCGAACTTCTCGATACGGATGAACCCGGTGCGATCGGCGGGGAGGATCTCCCTCCATGCCTCCTTGCGCCCGGTCCGCAGGTGCAGGCGGAAGACGGGGAGCGGCGCCTGTCCGAAGCGGGCCACGAAGAGGCTCTCGCCGTCTGCGCTCCACACGACAGGGATCTCTCCGGCGTCGAGCCCGCGGACCGGCTCGGGGGGTTCCCCGGTAAACGGATAGAGGAAGGCCCGTCTGTCGGCGTCGCTCCCCGCGAAGTGCCTGCCGTCGGGGGAGAACGCCGACCCGCCGGTCAGCCCCTCGGGGGTGAAGGCGCGGGGGGGGCCGTCCCCGTCGATCACATAGCCGCGAGGCGGATGCCCCGGCTCGGCGGCGGAGATACCGATGCGACGGCCGTCGGGAGGAAGGAATGCTCCCCCGTCGACTGTCAGGGCACCGACCGAGATCACCTTCGGCGTGCCCGCGCCGGTCGGCAGCAAGGTCAGCTGCTCTTGTGCTCCGGAAGGAACGAGCGCGAGCGCCCACCTGCCGTCGGGGGAGAGATCGAGCGGGTGGCCGTCGCCGAGCCGGACCGCCGGCGCCCCGTCGGTCGAGCGCAGGTAGATGGAGCCGTTCTTGCCGCCCCCTTCCCCCGCCTCGCCGAACAGCAGTGCGCGCCCGTCCGCGGCGAGCGCCACCAGCGCCGATTGCTCGAGCCATGACAGATTGCGCTCCGGCTCGCCGGCGATGGAGCACCGGATCTCCTGCGTGTAGACCTCACGCTCCGCCAGCACGCTGCCGTCGCGTCCCACGTCGTGGAGGCCCTCGAGGTCGACAGAAGTCGCGATCAGCCGGGAGGTGCCGGCGAGATCCACGGCACGCAGCTCGAAGCCACGCTCCGGATCGACCGCCTCGAACCACACCTCTCGACCGCCGGGATGCCACGCCAGGCTGTCGATGTCCGACTCGCCCGGGACGAGCACCCGGTTCCCCCCGCCGGACTCCACCTGGATGATCTTGTCCCACGGACCCGACTCGATCAGGGCGATGCTCCGGCCGTCGGGCGCCACGCGAAACGCGCCGATCTCGGACTCGCTCGAATAGAGCTCCTTGCCGAGCGGGTACTCGAGGATCCACCTGCCGTCGCGAACGCGCACCGCTGCCAGGCTGCCGCCGTCCGGAGCCCAGTCGGCCAGGACCACGTTCTCGAGCACCTCCCTCGGCGCACCGCCCGCTATCGGCACGCGGGCGAGGGTGCCTCCCCCGACGGTGCCGTAGACGTTCTCCCGCTTCAGCTGGATCGCCAGCTCACCGGTCGACGACACGGCGAGCAGGTTGGCGCTGGGGATGCCCAGGGGTCTCGACTCGGGACTGCCGATGCGCGAGAGGAAGATCTCGGCCGGCCGATCCCCCCAGGCGGCGCTGTAGACGACGCTCTGACCATCAGGCGTGAAGCGCGCGTACAGGACGTTGCCGCGGCGGAAGGTGATGCGCTTGTAGAGGACCCCACCCGCGCCAGGCGCCCCGGGGGCGGCGCCGGGGGCGATCCGCCGTCCGACCTCGAAGGCGGTGGCGATCAGCACCACCGCGATCGCGGCGCCGGCCAGCAGCCGCCCCACCTTGCGGGTGCGCGGCTGCGCGCCCGCCGCGATCGCCTGGCCTGACGCGCCCGACAGAGCCTCCAGGTCGAACGCCAGGTCGTGCGCGGAGTGGAACCGCTGCTCGGGGTTCTTCTCCAGGCAGTGACGGACGATTCGCTCGAGCCCCGGCGAGATCCCCTGATTCGTGACCGTGAGATCGGGCGGCTCCTCCCGCAGGATCGACGACATCGTGTCGGCGGCCGAGTCGCCCTGGAAGGCGCGCCTCCCCGAGAGCATCTCGTAGAGGATCGCGCCGAGCGAGAAGAGGTCGCTGCGTGGGTCCGCCTGCCGGCCCCGCACCTGCTCGGGCGACATGTACCCGAGCGTCCCGAGCACGATGCCGGGCTCCGTTCCGGCGGTCGCTGTCGGGACGTTCGAGCCGCTCCCCCCTTCCGCGACCTGCGTCAGCTTGGCGAGGCCGAAGTCGAGGATCTTGACGCGCCCATCCCGCGTGACGAAGAGGTTCTCGGGCTTGAGGTCGCGGTGGACGATCCCCTTCTCGTGCGCGGCGGCGAGCCCGTGGGCCATCTGGAGCGCGTAGTCGATCGTCTTGCGGGCCGACAGCCGGCTGCCGGCGAGCACCCCGCGCAGCGTCTCCCCCTCCAGCAGCTCCTGTACGACGTACGGGGCGCCGTCGTGCTGGCCGATGTCGTAGACCGCGGTGATGTTCGGGTGGTTGAGGATCCCCGCAGCGCGCGCCTCCTGCTCGAAGCGGCGCAGCCGCTCCGGGTCGGAGGAAAACGACGCGGTGATGATCTTGACGGCGACCTCGCGGCCGAGTCGCGGGTCCCGGGCGCGGTAGACCTCGCCCATCCCCCCCGCCCCGAGTGGGGCGATGATCTCGTAGGGCCCGAGCTTCGATCCGGTGGAAAGCGTCACCGCGCCTGCGCCTTCCTGCGGGCGGTCGGTCGCCATGGAGTCGTGCAGCACCCGCGAGCGTTGCCGCAGCGTCTAGCGATGCTCGTCCTCGTCGTGATCGCCGCCGTGGCCTTCCTCATGATATGGCCGGCCATCCGGGGTCAGAAGCATCTCGACGGTCTTGCCGGCTTTCGTGAAGTGCCCTTCGTAGACGAAGAGCGTCTTTCTCTCGATCTCGAACGTGGCGTCCTGGCCGGCGGCCTTCGAAAGCTCCGCCCGCACCGCGGCAGGCGCGCTCGCGGCCGGCAGCATCTCCTCGATCTCGACCACGTCGCCGGTTTCGGTCACCAGGCCGTCGACGTTACCGTCCTTCCCCTTCCAGGAACCCTCGTAGAACTTGTGGCCGTGCTCGACCTCCTCCGCGAACTCCGTGAAGGGCGCTCCGGCGGCAAGCGTCCGGAGCGCCTCCAGCGCGACCGCGGGCACCTCGGACTCCTTGACCTTGCGCTCCGACTCCTCGTTCGGGTCCGTGTCCTTCGCCAGCGCCAGCCATCCGCACACCAGGCAGATCGTCGCGGCAGTCGTCAAGCCGAGTCGTAGACGTCGCGCCATCACATGCTCCTTACGCCGGATCCTCGATCCGTGCCAGGCTGATTGGTCCTGCGACCGAACCGGCCTCCGTCCTGACGAACTCCTCGCGCCTGTCGGTCACCGAGCCGATCGGAGGCGCGTCCCCGTGGGCCGTGGGTGTGAGCCGCTCGATCGCCGCCGCCTGCAGAGGATGGCCGCTTCAAGCTGCGTCCGAGACGATTATGGGGCCGGCAAGCCCCGATCTGTCAACTTCGCCCGGGCTGTCCGGACCGGCGAGGACGGACGACCTCCGCCGACCCGCGGTTTCTTCGCCGCGGCGGGCGGATGCGGAGCAAGGGGAAGCACTCCGGACGAGCCGGCGGAACCGCGGCATGATTGGCCGCGGCTCCGCCGCTCAGGTGGGATCCTGCCGACGTCACTGCGCGCAGGAGTAGGCCGTCCGGGTGAAGTTCTGATTGATGTCGCACGGCGGGTTCGTGCACGGAGTGTGGACGGTACAGGTGGTCTGCACCACGTGCCCCTTGAACTCGGGATCGCAGCTCCGGCACTTCAGATCCAGGAGCACGGACGAGCACGAACAGGTCGAGCCGACCGGCATCGGGATGTCGGCGCAGGTGAGCGGCTCGTCCCCGAGGCAGCCGGGGAACGATCCGATCGGCGGCAGCACCTGGGCGATGACCACGCCCTCACATTCCTCCACGGCGTCGCCCTTCGCCTGCTCGGCCGGCGCCGCGGGCTCGACGTCAGGCGCTGCGACCGGCAACGACAGGGACACGACCACGGCCAAACCAACCAGCACAGCAAGTCTCGCGGGGCGGTTGTACATGCTTCTCCCTCCAGGTGAGGCGCGACACCAGGCGATCGAACCCCGCCGTCGCGCGCCGCCCTCGGGGCTCGATGTTCTTTCGAGACTCTGTCGCCGGAGGAGTGCGAAGGTTCACCGCGGACTTCGTGGAAGGACCGATCTCGCGAGCTCAGGGCGCTCGCGGCAGGATGCGCCGAGCGCTTCTCGCGATCGTATTCGGACGGTTCCGTTGTACACTCGGCGCCCGGAGCCCGGCTTGGAGAACGGATCGGATCGGCGGCGCATCGAGTCGTATCTCGCCGGCGCGCAGGAGACGGCGCGCGAGGTGGACGGATGGATCCGCCGCGAGATCGAGATCTGCTATCCGACACTGCGCCAGGACCTGGACGATCTGCGCCAGATGATCCACGGGAAGCTGGTCGAGAACTTGCGCGCCGGCCGCTTCCAGTACCGCTCCACGCTGAAGACCTACGTCGGGCGGATCACCCACCACACCGCCATCGACCTCATCCGCAGGCGGCATCGCGAGAGATCGGTCGCGTCGGAATGGCTCCTGCAGACGGCGACTACCGGGGAGCATCCGTATCAGACCCTGGCGGCGCTGGAGGAGGAGGCGCTGCTGGACCAGGTCCTGCTGCGTTCCCCCTCCTCGTGCCGCGATCTGTGGCGCCTGGTGTTCATCGAAGGGATGTCGTACGAGGAGATCGGTCGCCGCCTGTCCATCCCGCCGGGCACGGTGAAGTCGCGGGTGTGGCACTGCCGGCGCAAGGCGCTGGCGCTCCTCGAACGCCTGCGACGAACCGGTCTACTGCGGGATTAGTGGCCCTTGGAGATGCTCGATCACCTCAGCCAGTGGCACAAGCGCGAGATCGCTGCTGCGGATTGCCGGATCGCCCGAGTTGAACTCCACGCGCGTGATCCCGAGTCCCGTCGCCGTGTTGCGGACGACTGCGATGTGGTCCGGGCCCAGCGTTCCCGCCTCGAAGCCGGCCAGGCGCAGCCGCAGCAGCAGCTCCCCGGTCAGCTCGTCCGCCTTGCGGAAGCGAGAGGTATCGACGACCACAGGGATCCCGTCCAGCGTCACGACGACCGGACCTCCCGGGCGCGAGGGGTTCTGCACGAACACACCCAGGCGCGCGATCAGCCCCGGGCGGTTCACCTGGATGGCGGTCCGCTGGATCGAGGGGTCGTTCTCCCAGAAGTAGAGGCGATCGATCTCGGAGCCGTCGAGCCGGAGGATCCTGATTCCGAACCAGGGGTACCCGAGCGGGGTCACGGTATAGTCCTCGCGCGCCATGGGATCGGAGCACTCCGCGGGGTCCGGCGGGTCCTCGTTGAGATCGACAGGGTAGCCGCCACCGCCCGGCGGCGAGGTGGGTTGGGGGGCGCCGGGGGGGCACGGATTCCCGGGCGGGTACTCGAGCCCGTCCGCGAGGCACTCGAACATGTCCACCAGAGTGTCCCCCGGCTGGGTCGTGCAGGTGAACGCCGGGTTCCACCCCGACCCGCTCGAGCTCCCCGAGGTCGGGGGCCTGCCGTCGCTCTCGGCCGTGCCGGCCACGGCGGGGGAAAGCCCGAGGATCGGGATCGCCAGGGTCACCACTCCGCGCACAACCGCCTCTCTCGTTCTCATCGTCTTGCCTCCTGCGGTCGACTCTCGAGACTGGACTCGTCCCGGAAGGTACCGCGAACCGGGTTAGAATTCAACACTTCCTTGTCGTCGCGGGGCCCTGGGGGTTCAACCCAAAAGACCATGGTCGCGCGGACCCTCCCCCCGAATACAATCCAGCGGCCATGACCCCGCCGTCTCGCCTCCTCGTTTCGCCCCTGGTCGTGGTCGTGTTCCTCGGCTGCGCCACGGAGTCGCAGAAGACCGAGGCCCGCCTCGCGGCCATGCAGCTCCGCACCCAGGAGCGCCAGGCGGCGGGTGACGTGGAGGGCGCCCTCGCACTCCTTCCGGAGATGGCCGCCGTCGACCCGGGGCATCCCAAGCCGTACATCCGGCTGGTGTTGATCGAGCTGGGGCGCGGAGGGCTCGATCAAGTTCCGGCCGAGCTGGACCAGCTCGGCCTGCGCGACGCGGCGGGACGCCTCTACGCTGACGGGATGCTCGCGTTCTTCCGAGGCGCGACCAGCGAGGCCGACGCGTCGTTCTCCCGGGCGCTCGAGCTCTACACGACGCGGCGACACGCGGCAGGCCAGGCGGCATGCCACACGGCGCTCGGAAACGTCCGCGATGCGGCGCGGGATTTCGACGCTGCGGTGGCGGCGTTCGAGGCGGCGATCCCGCTGCTGCAGGAGATCCGGGATCGGTGGGGGCTGGCCGACGTGCACGGCAACCTGGCGAAGGTCGAGCGTGAGCGCGGCGACGCGGCGGCCGCGCTCGAGCATCAGCGGGAGGTGCTGGAGCTGCGGGAGGGTCTGCGAGACCGCGAGGGGCAGGCGAGGAGCTGGTCCGAGATTGGCGCCGCGCTGGCGCGCTCGGGAGCGGCGGCGGACGCGGTCGCGGCGTTCGAGCGGGCGTTCTCTATCCACGGAGACCTCGGCGACATGAGCGGCCAGATCCGGGATCTCCGGGCGATCGCGTCGGCCCGTCTCGAGGCCGGCGCGAGCGACGATGCAGTGGCTCGGCTGGAGCGCGCGCTCGCGATCGCCGCCGGCACCTCAGATCGCTCGCTCGCCGCGGGAGTGTCGCGACAGCTCGGCGAGACGCTCGTCGCGATCGGGAGGACGCGCGAAGGCGCCGAGCTGCTCGGCCAAGCGATCTCAACCTTCCTCGACCTCGACGATCGCCGGCAGGTGGCGGCAACGCGGGCCGCGCTCGGGAGGGCCCGCGTACGGCTGGGCGAGCTGGCGCCGGCTCGCGCGCTGCTGCAGGAGTCGCTGGCCGCGGCCGAGGAGCTGGAGGACGCGGCGCTGATTGCGGACGCCGCGACCGAGCTGGGGAACCTCCATCTGGCGAACGGAGAGCCGGTGCAGGCGCTGCTGCTGCAGGAGCGCGCGATCGAGCTGCACCGCGGGATGGAGGATCGGATCGGGGAGAGGATCGGCTTTCACAACCTCGGCGCCATCTACTTCGCGATGGGAGATCTCGAGCGCTCGCGTCGGAGCCTCGAGGAGGCGCTGCGGCTCGCCGGGGAGTTGCACGACGCCGCGGGGGTGGCGCGGGCGCGCAACATGCTCGGGGCCGTCCTCGCCGCGCAGGGGCGGCTCGAGCAGGCCCGCGTGGAGTTCGAGGCGGCCGCCCGCGGCTGGGAGTCGCTCGACGCCCCCCGCAGCCGCGCTCTGACCGGCGCGAACCTCGCGGAGGTCCTGGGCCGGCTCGGCCGGGGCGAAGAGGCCGCCACGCTCCTGGCGGGCGCCCTCGCCGGCTTCCGCGGGGTCGGCGACGTCGAGGGCGAGGCGTTCGCACTCAACCTGCACGGGGATCTCGCGCTTGCCGGCGGCGATCGGGAGGCGGCCCTCGCAGCGCACCACGAGGCGCTCGCCCTCGCCACGGAGCACGGCTTCGCCGAGGAGCGCCTGCGGGCGCACGCCGGCATGGCGGCGGCGCTGCGAGCGCGCGGGGAGGTCGGCGCCGCCGTGCGCGAGGCGCTGCTGGCGCTCGACGAGATCGACCGGCTGCGCGCGGGGCTCGCGATCGACACGTTCAAGAGCCAGTTCCTCGCCGGAAAGATGGCCCACTACGAGCGCGCCGTCGACCTGCTGGTGGGCGATGCCGGGAGCCCGTCCGCGGAGAACCTCTCCGCCGCGTTCCAGGTCGTGGAGCGCGGCCGCGCGCGCAGCCTCGTGGACCTTCTCGCCGAGTCAGGGGCGCGGCTCACCGCGACGGCCGACCCGGAGCTCGTGGCGAGCGAGCGCGGCGCCCGTGACGAGCTGACGGCAGCTCTCGCGACACTGGCGGGCGCGGCGGACGCGGCGGCCAGGGCGGCTGCGCGCGAGCGGGTGCGGCTGGCGGAGGCGGAGCTCGAGCGGCTCGCAATTGAGATCCGATACCGCGACCCGCGCTACGGGGAGATCGCCTACCCTCAGCCTCTGACGCTCTCCGCGGTTCGCGAGGCGGTGCTCCAGGACGGGGAAGAGCTCCTCGAGTACTTCATCGGCGAGGAGAAGGCGTGGCTGTGGAGGGTCGGCCGCCACAGTGCCGCGCTCGTACGGCTGCCGCCGCCCGCCGAGATCCGGGCCACGGTGAACGAGTGGCTCGACGCCATCGAGCGCTCGGGGTCGGACCCTTCGGGCCGCGCCTCGGAGGTCGAGGCGGCCGCGCGCGTGGCGCGCGCCCTCCTCCCGCCAGACCCACTCCCCGCCGGGCAGCGGCTGATCGTCGTGCCCGACGGTCCGCTCCACCATCTCCCGTTCGAGGCGTTGCCGTCTGGCGGCCGGCTCCTGATCGAGGATCACGAGGTGGTCGTGGCGCCGGCGGCCGGCGCGCTGCAGGCGTTGCGGCGGCAGGCGCCGCCTGCTCCGTCCGGATTCCTGGGAATCGCCGATCCGATCCCCGCGGTGGGAGACCCCCAGTTCGCGCGCCTGCCGCACTCCCGGGAGGAGGTGGCGACGATAGCCGCGCTGTTCCCGGCGACCGCCAGGACGGTGCTGGCGGGGGAGGCGGCAACCAAGGAACGGCTCCGGGCGCTGGCGCTGGATCGCTTTCGCTTCGTCCACTTCGCGAGCCACGCCTGGGTCGACGCGGAGGATCTGCGCCGCAGCGGGCTGCGGCTCACCCCCGCCGGCGAGGATGCCGGCTCGGCGCTCCTCTCGCTCGACGAGATCGCGGCACTCGACCTGCGGGCGGAGCTCGTGGTGCTCTCCGCCTGCCGCTCCGGCGGCGGCGAGCTGCTGCGCGGCGAGGGGCTCGTGGGACTGACGCGCGCCTTCCTCTACGCCGGGACGCGCGCGGTCGTGGTGAGCCTGTGGGACGTCGGCGATCGTTCGACGGCGGAGTTCATGCGGCTCTTCTACCGCGGCCTCGAGGCAGGGCAATCGCCCGCGGCAGCGCTGCGCGCGGCAAAGCTGGCATTCCTCGCTTCGGACCGGCCGCTGCAGCGCTCGGTTCGCCAGTGGGCGGCCTTCATTATGGTCGGGGATCCGCGGTATCCTGACGGTCGAGGAAGCTGGCGGGATGCCTCCGGGCTTCCTCCGGGGGCTGAAGCCATCTCCACGCTGAACCACGCGGCGGGCGCCGCGACAGAGTCCACGCGATGACCCCCCTCCACGACCTGCTTCCCTGGTACGCAAATCGAACTCTCGAGCCGGCCGAGGCCGCTCAGTTCGAGGCTCACCTGCTCGAATGCACCGCCTGCCGCGACGAGCTGCCGATGGTCGAGAAGCTCCGAGCCCGGCTGGAGCAGGAAGGCGAGGCGCTTCTCGCGGACCACCCTTCTCCCGTGGAGCTGGTGGCGGCACTCGCGGCGGAGCCGGAGGACGCCGAGCTGGCGCCCGACAGGGTGAAGCTGGTGCGCCGCCATCTGGCGCTGTGCGTCACCTGCGGCGAGGAGGCGCGCTGGGTGCTGAAGTCGTCCGTCGGCGCAGCGGGCGCGTCGAGCCACGCGGCAGGATCGGAGGCGGCGCCGCGAGGCGAGCGAGGATCACGCCCGCCCGGGGCCGGGCCCAAGCGCGAAACTGGCGCGTCTGCGTGGCGCGGGATCCCCGCCTGGGCCTGGCCGGCGGCCGCACTGATGATCCTGGCCGTCGGTCTCCCCCTTGCAACCAGGTTTCGCATGGCCCCTGCCCGAACCACCCTGCTCCGGCCGACGCTGGTCGAGCCGACCCAGCGCGCCGCCGCGGGGCCGACAGTCGTTGCCGTTCCGCCCCAGGCCGCGACCGTGGATCTCCGCTTTCCCGTGGACGTCGATCGAGGCGAGTTTCCGCTCCAGCTCGAGATACTCGGTCAGGATGGAAGGGTCGTCCACCGGGAGGACTCGGTCGCGCTCGACGACCTTACCGACGGCCTCATGCTGCAGCTTGCGATCCCGCGCGCGGACTGCCCGGACGGGGCGTACGTCGCCCGCGTGCGGCCAGGGAGGGGCAGCGCGATCGAGTACCCGTTCCGTGTGCAGGGGGGCGCTCGGGAGTAAGGCGCCGCGCGGGCGGACGGCGGCAGCCGGCGATCGCCTCCCGACGGTGTCCGGCGTGCTCGAGCGCCATCCCCAGATTGCTGAGGCTCTAGGCCTTCGGCTGCGATCCGAGCAGCTTCTCGATCTCCTCGGGGGTGACGAGGATCTTGACGTCCGCGGCCTTGCGGAGCGTCGCGACGTAACCGTCGAACGCCTGCTGCCGTTTCTCTCCGGTCAGCTTCACGCGAATCCTCCCCGCCGCCGTCTCCAGTGGAAGGGTCTTGCCGGGCAGGAGCTCCCGCACCTGGATCACGTAGGTGGTCCCATCCGCGGCGCCGTGCAGCCGGTAGTCGCCGCTTTCCGCCTTGGTCAGCGCCTGACGCAGGTCGTCGGGGAGGTCGCCGAGCGTCACCGGCGCCGCCGGGAACACCAGGAGATCCGGTCGCGCCTTCGGGTCGAGCCGGCCCGGAGCGTTGGTCCGCATCCAGGTGAGGTCCGCGCCGGCGTGCAGCTTGGCGAGAGCTGCCTCGGCGTCCTTTCGTGACCCGAAGGCCAGCGACTCGAGGCGGGCCATGTCGGGCGCGGTGAACTCCTTCCGGTGGGCCTCATAGTACTTCCCGATCTCGGCGTCGTTGACCTTGACGTCGGGCTGGATCACCTTGGCCACGAAGGCGCCGAATACCAGCTCCCGCTCCACCTGCTCGCGAAGCGCGACGTACTCGGGTTTCTTGTCGAGACCCTGCGCGCGGGCCTCTCTGAGGACGACCCGCTTCACGATCAGGTCGTCGATCAGCTCGTCCTTCTTCCGGTTGAGCCGTCCCTTCTCGGCCGCCCGGTCGGCGCCGTGGAAGAGGCGCTTGCGCACCGCGTCGGCGAGGTCGCCCACCGTGATCGGCTCGTCCCCCGCGATGGTCACGAGCGTGCGCTGGTCCTTGAGATACGACTCGAAGCCGGGCTTCTCGGCGTCGAAGTCGAGGGTCGCGTAGAGGGACTCGTCGACCTTCGCGTACTTCGTGCGCAGCTCGACCGTGTACTTCGACATGGCCGCGATCTGCGCCCTGCGGAGCACCTCCGCCTCCGCCTTGGCCCTGGCGTCGGGGTCGGGCGCCGAGCGCCGCTCCACCAGCCGGCTCACCGCGAACCGATCGCCGATCTTGTAGACGGGGGAAACGCCGCCGGCAGCGAGAGGGGCAATGGCGGCCTGCACCTCGGGGAGGAGCTGCGACGTCTGGATGAACCCTTCCCCCGGATCCACGCTCCCCTTGCCGTTCGCCGTCAGCTCCTGCGCGGCGGCGTCGAAGGCGTCCGCCTTCGCCCCCCGCGCCGCAAGCTGGTCGGCGTCCGCCTTCGCGGTGAAGACCGCCGAGCGGATCCGGACCTCGAGCGTCATGGCCTTCGCCATCGACTCGACCTGTTTCGGATCGGGCTTCAGGTTGCCGACCCGGCCGGCGAAGAGGCCGTCCCTCAGCGTGTCCCGCTCGAAGATCCCCAGCTGGTCGCGAACCTCGAGTGTCTCCTCGAGGCCCATCCGGTACCCCTCCTGCACCACCAGCTCGACCCCGATCAACCGCTCCAGGAGGGCGCCCGCCTCTCCAGGGGACGGAGCCGAGCCGTTCGCGCCGCGCAACCTGCTCAGCGGGACCGGCTCGCCGTTCACGGTGGCGAGGACCGGGTTCGCGGAGGCATGCGGCGGCGCCGCGCTGACGACCGGGACGAACGAGGCGCAGACGACGAGCGCTGCGGGGGTGAGACGTATCATCGAGTGTCTTCCTTCTCTCCGGCGGCCCGGGGCCGCCGCGTGCGGAGCTCGTCGTCGAGGGCCGTAACGACGCCTCGGGCGAGCTCGGAGGTGAGGGTGATCGAGGAACGGATCCGTCCGACCCCGAACGGGCCGCCGCGCTCGTCCCCGCGGCCGAAGCTGAACGACGACCAGACCGCCTGCCGCGTGCGGACGTCTATCCCGCGGGTCGAGAACCCGACGAACGGGGATCCGGGAGAGCTTCCCGTCGCCTCGAAGTCGGTCACCCGGCCGGAGACGACGAGGTCCACGTCGAGCAGAGCGCGCAGCGCGTCCACCTGCGGCAAGGAAGGCCCATCCTCCTGGATCACGCGTGCCTCGAGGAGCGCCTCGCGAATGACGCCGGGCTCCACGACCTCGACGAGGCCGCTGTCGAGGAGCCACCTCACGAGCTGGGACGCGATCACCTCTCCCACCTCGCGCCGGGGAGGCTCCGCGATGAACGGCAGTACCGCCACGCGAAGCGGACGGCCTGAGGTGGCCACGGTGGCCCAGTCCGGATCGACCGAGAAGCTGCCGGGCCGGAACGCCCGCGGGACGCCCGACCGCGGCTCCACATCCCCCGCTGCGACGGAGCCGGACAGCGCCGTCGCGATCTCCTCTGACGCCCTCGCCAGCAGGATGTCGGGGGAGGTGACGAGACCCAGCCCGAAGGCACCGGGATGCTCCTGGCCATGATGGGAACTGGATCCCATCCGCCGGAGCGGGGCGTCGGGAAGGGCCGCGACCCAGCGCGAGGTGAGCGCGACGCGCGGCGGATCCACCTCCTCCCAGTCGTCCACCGAGGTCAGGAGGACGCCATCCACCCCGGTCTCCACTCCGATCGCCTGCGCCATCCCGGCCGAGATCCCTCCCATGTGCCGGAGCCGGTGGCGCTGGAAGAACTCGTCCAGCTCGGCCCGCGGGAGGGGCGAGAAGCCCCGCGCCGACAGCGACGCCTCCAGGGCCGCCTGCACCTGCTCCGCCGGGATCGTCCGTCCCGTCCGGTTCACCGGCGGGAAGACTGCCACCCTTGATCCGTCGGCGGCGAGGGCCGCGAGCGGCGCTGCGCCCAGCCACGCCACCGCTACCGCCACCGCCGCCAGGACCGCGCGGTCAGCGGAACAGTTTGTCGAGCAGATCGCGAACCGCATCGGCTGTCACCTGGTCCATCGGTTGGCCACCCCCGCCAAAGAGGCGATCGCCGGCGTCCACGCCGCCGCGGGTGGAGGACGCACTCCAGACCACCTTCCCCGTCTGGGTCTCCATCATCTGAAGGCTGACCGAAACCACCCCCGCGGAGGTGCTTCCCGAGCGCACCTCACCGTACTCGCGGACCACCCCGGTGATCACGGCATCCACGCCGACGACCTTGCCGAGGTTCACCACTTCCTCCGTGGTCGGCGCGGTCGGGTTCGCCACGGAGGCGCGGTCGACGCCGCGGGCGACTTCACCCGGCGGCATGACATAGGAGGTGCCGGTCGCCTGCATCATGGTCGTGAAGACGTCGCGCACGCGCTCCGCGGCCGTGGTCATCGTGGTCAGATTCTCGAAGGGGAGCACGGCCACCTTCTGGACGAGGCTGAAGTCCATGTTGGGATCGTGGTAGGTGACCTCGGCGGGCCTCTTTCCGGCGCACGCCGCCGCCAGCGGGATCACCGCCAGCACCACGATTCCGAGGACCGCTTGGGGTTTCATGACGGGGCCTCCTAGAACCCGATCCGGAGCGTCGCCGTGACGATGTCGTCCTCAAGCCGGGCGAGGTCGGATTCTCGGGTCAATGCCTGGTAGGCGATCTCGAAGTACGATCTGGGGTTGATGTTCCATCGCACGAACGGCACGAACGATTTGGTGGTGTCGTTCAGGTCGGAAAAATGCGCTTCGTTGTACGAGACGCTCACCTGCAGGGCACCGCCCGGAAAGGGCGCCCAGCTGCACGCGAACTGGTCCGTCGTCCGATCGAGCTCGGTCGTGCGCTCATCCTTGCGTCGCGAGGCGAAGAAATATACGGCGGGGACCGGGTTGTACGCAACACTCGCCTCGCCGCTGCGGGTCCGGTCCTGCCGGTCCGGCACGCCCTCCGTGGAGATCGTCGCGTCCCGGTCATCGTAGCGGAGTGTGACCGTCACGGTGCGATGGGGGATCAGCGTCGCACCGGCGCCGAGGAGGACGGCGTCATTGGCGAAGCCGTCGGCGGTCGTGGTGTACGACGTCCCCGCGAGAAAGTTCAGGTCCACCCCTTCGTAGACCAGAGCGGTCGTGTTGAACACCACGCCGCGGTTCTCGGTGCGAACTCCCCCGGTTTCGTCCACGTAGCCGCTGAAGATCAGGGAGTTCCTCAGGGTCTCGAAGGGATTGGCGGTGACCGCCGCGGAGTAGACGTAGGCCGTCCGATCGCGGTCCTGATCGAGGCCGTCCTCCCGGGACACCCGGGCCGCGACTCCCCAGACGCGGTCGAACTGGTGCCGCGTGGAGATGCCGTTCGAGAGCGTCCAGCTGGTGGTTCCGCGCGTGGAGGTCACGAGGGAGTACGTCGTCTCGTAGTAGAGGCCCGGCCGCTCGAGGATCCGGAACCGGGAGCTCGCGTGCGCCAGGTTCCTGGTATCGGACACCGTCTCCTGGAAGTCGTTCGCCGGCTGGGCGGAGAACGACTCGACCTCCGTCACCAGGATCGCAGGGTAGGAGCTCGCATCGGGGACGGTCGGCGCCAGCGGGCGGACGACGACCTTCACGTAGCGCGACATCACGCCGGGAAACCGCAGCTCGAAACGATTGTCGAACGGCCCGAACGGCGCGAGCGGGATCACGGCCGCCTGGAACCAGAAGCGGGCGTCGTCGCTCGTCCAGACCTCCCACGCGAAGGTCGAGGCGATCTCGAACGGGAGGTCCCGGTCCACCCAGATTCGCACGAGGTTGACGTCGCGCGCGATCCCCAGGTCGAGCCCGAAGTTCCTGGGGCGGTCATCCCCCGCCGGCGGGACGAGGCCGAGGTTGATCGCCGTCCCGACCAGCGTGTTCCCGTCCGCGACCGGCGGCGCGGGATCGAGGATCCCCTCGTCGGGCGTGTCGTCGAGCGCGAAGAACCCTCCGACGGGGAGGACCGGGAGAACGACCTCGCCGGTTCCGGCCGCCTCGATCTCGGTCTGCCGGTGGGTGGTGTTCCAGCTTCCGCCCAGCTCCCAGCGGCTGTCGAAGTAGGTATCCGAGAAGATCACCTGTCCGTTGTGGGAGGTCGTGCGGAGGTCCGTCCCCTCGATCCGGTCCTCGACCTCCTCGAGCGCTCCCCGGTAGTAGAGCCGCGTCGATTCCACCGGCGTGTAGTCGGAGGTGAAGCGGATGGCGCTCTCGGTGCGGTCCTCGAACAGGCGATCGCCGTCGCGGTCTTCGATGCGGGAAAGCTCGAGACGCGCGGAGGGGAGCTCGACCGGATACCAACCGGCGGTGGCAAGGAAGGTGTCACGAGTCAAGCGGAGCCGGGCGAGGTCGTCGGTCCGGGCGGTCTCCTCGTTCCGATCCCAGCCTATCTCCCCGAGCAGCCAGGGGGAGCGCACCGTGAGGCGGACGTACGGGCGCAGCCGGGTGCGCTCCGACTCCTGGTCGAAGCCGAGCTGTTCGATCGAGTCGTCGAAGCGCTCGTAGAACGCCCCTACCTGGGCCTGGAAGTTCGGCAGGATCCGCCGGGTCCACAGGAAATTCACCCGGGAGCGGTAGGAGCTGGTGTCGCTACGAAAGGGCGGCAGCCCCTGGAGCTCGTTCGTCTCGGAGAGGGAAGCGGCGGACAGCTCCACGTATCCGCTCAGGTCGTCGGCGAAGGTGAGGCTTGCGGCGCTCGCGAGGATCGATCCGGCGAGCGTGATCCGCCTGGCCAGGTGCTTCAAGGCACCTTCCCGCCCTGCACGAAGCGCAGCGCGGTGGGCTCTCCGCCGAGGGGCGTGCGCGTGGCGGTGCCGCTTCCCATCAGCCCGACGATGCGGACCTCCGCCGCGTCGCGGAGGAGGACGCCGAGCCCGTTTCCTTCCGCTTCGACCTCCAGCCAGGCAACCTCGCCGGGAACCGCGATCTCCTCGAGGGGCAGGAACGAAGCGGGATCGAAAACCTCGATCCGTCCCGTCTTCCTCCGGGCCAGGAAGATCCGGCCGCTTCTCGGATCGACCTCGAGGGCCCGTGCGCCCGCACCGACGTAGACGCGCTGGGTGACCGCGAGGGTGGCGGAGTCCACCACGGTCAGGTACGGTGAATCTGCCTGCGCCACGAGGATCCGCTCGCCGTTCCGCCCCGAGAGGCGGGCGCGCACCGGACCGCTCTCGACGGCGATGGCCCCGACGGCGGACCGCGAACCGAGAGAGAGGACCGCGATCACGCTCGACCGCTCCGCCAGCACGAAAACCCGCCGGCCGTCGCGGTCCATGAGGAGCGAAGCCGGGCGCCCCGCCACCGGGACGCGCTCGATCTCGATCGCCGAGAGCGGATCCACGAAGCTGACGGTGTCGGAACCGGCGTTGGCGACGACCAGGGTCCGCCCGTCCGGAGCGAGAGCGACGTCGCGCGGGGAGTCCCCGGCGCGGAGGGGTACCTGCTCCCGCACACGTCCCTCGAGCAGGTCCAGCACCGCGACGGCATCCTCTCCGGAGACCGCGACGTAGGCGCGCAGCCGCTCGCCGTCGATCGCCAGCCCCTGCGGGCCGCGGCCGACCGGGAGAACCGTGGCGAGCGCCCCGGTTCGCTTGTCGAAGAGCGCCACGCCGTTCCAGGCGCCGACCGAGGCGAGCCCGAGCAGTCCCGTCGTGGGTCGCGGCCGCACCCGGCCTTCCAGCGCCGGCTCGAAGCGGCCGGTCGAGTCCGGGGCGACCGAAGATCGCAGGGCCACGGCGAGCACCGTGCTCGAGTTCGCGCCGACGACGAACGGCAACTCCACCCGGGTCGGCCTGGGGGGAAGCTCGTGATTCCCGCCTCGATCGGGGGCCGAGGTCGCAGCCAGGCGAAACGAGACCTCGATCCCGGAGTAGCTCCCCGCGGGAGGAGATCCCTCGATCCAGAGGATCTCCTCCGGGTTGTCCCCTCCGGCCGGGCGCGGGGGAATGACCCTGAGTTCCACCGCGGGGCCGTCCTCGCGCAACGCGACGGCCCGGGCGGTCTCGAACCGAACCCGCCGCGACTGGGGGGAGAGGTCCCGCAGGACCACGAGGACTCCGGGGAAGGCCGGGGGAGTCTCCGGAACGGGAGCGCGCGCTCCGTCAGCGGAGGCGACGCGGACGGTGGCGAGGGTGATCCCGGCTGCGAGGAGGAGTACCTGTCTCATCGTCCCGTCCAAGTCCGGCGGATCATAACGGAGCCATGAACAAAAAGGGGGCCGGCGGCTGCCGGCCCCCTTGCCGAGGGTGCCCCGGATGAGGTCCGGGTGTTTCAGGTGTTCAGTCCTTGGCGTGACACTTGTTGCAGAGCACGCGCTGGTACGACGCGAACTTGGTGACCGGGCGGTCGTAGTAGGCCGCCTGGGTCTCGGCGCCGAGGCGCCCGCGAGCGAACTGCGGCACGGTTGGTGTCGTGTCGGTGCCGGGATAGAGGCTGTTGTAGGTCATGAACTCCCCTTCCATGTTCCAGCGCAGCGCGTATTCCCAGCCGGAGGCGTGGGCACGGTGACAGGAGAGGCAGGCGACCTGGTCGGTCGTACCCGGGCCGCCGAGCTGCGTGTCGTTGTTGACCGCGAGTGCACCCAGAGCGAGGTAGTCGCCGGTGTTCTTCACGAACGGAACGAGCGAGGTGAACGACGATCCGGCCGCGCCGGTCATGTCACCGGTCTTCACGTACTGTCCGTAGATCTGGGCGACCGTCGAGCCGAGGTCCTCGTCCACCGGGTGGACGTAGTTGCCGCTCGAGTGCATGTCGGGGTGACAGGTTCCGCACCAGTTCCCCCAGGAGACGTGGCCGGGGGCCGAGGAGTTGCCGTAGGAGGTGCGGGTCTGCGTCGTCGCCTCCGTCCGGTTGTAGGTGCTGGGGACCTTCGCGGCGGGGACGCCGTTGAAGGTGACCCCGTCCTTGGTGTAGCCGGCACCGGCGAGGAGGCGATAGACGCCGACCGCCTCGGTGGCGGTGGGCTCATTCGCCGCGGCCGTCGTCCCGTTGTAGGAGCCCGACGCGTAGATCGAACCACCGGTCTTGGAGACCGCGCCGCTACTGAGTCGCCGGTACTGCCCGTGCGGATCGTGACAGCTGTTGCAGGCAAGCTGCGCCGAGGGGAAGCCGCTGCCGCCCGGAGCGGACGCGTTCGTGCCGTCCACGAAGTAGTCGAAATCGTTCGCGATGATGTTGTGGCCATGCGTGTCGCCGTCTTCGTTGGTCACCGTGCCGCGGACCGTGAAGCTGTAGTCCTTCTTGATCCAGCCGAAGTCGCCGCCCGGACCCCTCTGGAGCGGGGCCTGACCGACGCCGAGGCTGCCCGGCGCGGTGCTGATGTGATACGACGAGGGACCCGTGTCCGCGGCGTTCTGGTGACAGGTGAGACAGGCAGAGCTCTGATCCGTCCCGACCAGGAGGAACGTCCCTCCTGCCGCCGGGCTGTGCATGCTGTGACAGCCGCCGCATTCCGCAACGCCACCCGAGTGGAACGCGTACGCGTTGCCGGCGAACGCCAAGAGCGCCACCGCCGCGAGCGCCAGTATCCCTGATCGCAACGTCCTCATCGGAACCTCCTTGGTCGTCATCCCGCCGAGCCGATCGCGTTTTCGCGACGCTCCGGAATCGAGTTCTGGTTGACCCCGGCCAGGTAAAAAGCAAGTCCAGTGCCAGCTTGTGCGCGGCGGCACAAGTGGTGGATCTCCTTGATTTTCGGGGGTTTTCCCGCGGGCCCGGCGCCCGGTGCTGGGCCGGATCCCACAGTCATTGCGGGTTCCCGCGCAGCGCCAGGAAGCGCCGAATCCACTATCTGCACAGGGGTCATTGCCACGGGGGATTACCACCGGGGGGGATCGCTCTCCCAGCCGCGGGGCTGGAAACGACCGCTAGGGCGCCGACGCGATGGCGAAGACCGCGACCCCACGGTTCCGGGTCTGCGAGACGTAGAGCCAGCCGCTCGGGTCGAGCGCCAGGGCGCCGGGGCGCGCCAGCCAGTCACGGCCGGTGGTCTGGCCGAACTCGCGCAGGAAGCGGAACTCCCGGGTGAAGACGATCACCACGCTGCGGAGGCGGTCGGAGACGAAGAGGTTCCCCGCGCCGTCGAGCGCCACGTCCCCGAGCACGCCGAAGTTCCCCGCGGCGGAGCCGGTCTTGCCGAACGAGCGGACGCCGCCGTCGGGGTCGATCGCATGCACCCGGAACTGGACTGGTATGGCGAAGACCACCGTGCCGTCGGCCGCCACGTCGAAGCCGCTGACTTCGGCGTTCCCCCGGTCTTCCTCCGGCAGGCCGGCAAGAGTTGCCAGGTCCAGGACTCGCTCGAGCGTCCCCTCGCGGCTGTACACCGCGGCGCGCATCTGGAGCTGGCTGACGAGCCAGATCTTCCCGGACCGGAGCAGGAGGCGGTTCGGAAGCAGATCCTTCGCGCTCCCCGATCGATCCATGGCGAGCTCGCCGAGCGGGCGCCCGCGGAAGTCGGCCCGTAGCAACGACCACTCCTTCGTGCCTTCCCCGCCACCGGAGGCATAGAGCAGGAGGAGCATGTCGCCGTTCTCCTCGATCCCGAGATCGGGCACGCGTCCGGTCGCGAGGTCGATCTCGAAGCGGTAGATCTCCATCCCGGCGTGGTTGAAGACCCGGACCTCGTTGCCGTAGACGGTGTACACCTCGGAGCGCGGGGCATCGACCACGACCCGCGCGTCGCTGTAGGGGATCCTGCCGGTGAAGTCGGAAAGGTCGTAGCGGTAGGCGACATCCACCGGTCCGGAGGGCGCCGGAGCGGCGAGCACCGCCGTGAGCACCGCGACCGTGGCAAGCTGGCTCAAAGGGCTCGCTCCAGCTCGAGCCGCAGATTGCGTACCCAGTCGAGCGCCTGGACGCAGTCGGCGCACGACGCCGCCGTCCCGGCGCAGGGGACGCCATCGGCCTGGACGTCCGAGCAGCGCGGGCAGTTGGCGATCTCGAGGGCCTGGCGCACCCGCGAGCGCAGCACCGGATTCCCTTCCACCTCGGGCCGGATCGACAGGGAGCGCAGCGCATCCGTCTCGCGTCGCAGGGCGGTCCAGGGATCCCGTTCCAGCTTCGTCGGTAGTGATGGCATGGGTGGTCTCCTCCTGGCCTAGCCGGTGGCGGCGGCACGTGCCCCGCCGGTGGGTGGTCGCAGGCTCTCCGCCGCAATCCGCTCCGACCGCAGGCTTGCAGGCAGGTGGATCGTCACCGCGGTGCCGTGGCCCGGAAGGCTCTCGAGAGTCACCGTGCCGCGGTGGGCCTCGACGACCGTCTGGACGATCGGCAGCCCCATCCCGGTGCCTCGCACCTTGGTAGTGAAGAAAGGTTCGAACGCGCGGGCCAGCGCCTCACCGCTCATGCCACAGCCGTTGTCGGCGATGCGGAGCACGATCGTCCCGTTGCAGAAGCGCGTGCTCACCGTGAGGAGTCCATCGGCGCCCATCGCCTGGATGGCGTTGGCGACCAGGTGCCCGATGGCCTGCTCGAGCCAGCCCGGATCGACCTCCACCGCGACGTCGCCCGCCTGGTAGTCCCGTTCGATCCGGGGCGTGCCGTTGTTTCCGCAACCCTGCACCAGAGCATGTTCCATGATCTTGTGGAGGTCGGCCGGTTGCAATCGCAACTCGCCCGGGCGGGCGTACTCCAGGAAGTCCGCCACGATTCGAGCGATGCGGGCCACCTGGAGATCGACCTCCTCACCGAACCCGGGCGGCAGTTCCCTCCAGGCCGCGTTGCGCTTCAGCACCTGGATCGCTCCCGAGATGCCCGCGAGAGCGTTGCGCACCTCGTGGGCAATCCCCGCGGCCGACTGGCCGACGGCGGCGAGCTTCTGCGTCGCCAGGAGTCGCGCCTTCATCTGTTGCTCCACGGTGATGTCCCGGACGATTGCCGTTGACCCGACGATGCGCCCCTCGCCATCGCGGAGCGCGCTGCGGGTGATGCGAACCGAACGGATCTCGCCGTCCTTGCGCCGCCGGCGAGTCTCGTAGTCGCGCACGAACCCTTCGCGCGCGACTCGCTCCGCCAGGGCGCCGACCTCCCCCGACGCGGCGAGATCCGGGGGAATGAGCCGCCCGATCCCGTTCCCGATCATCTCGTCGGCGCGGTAGCCGTAGATCGCTTCCGCGGCGCCGTTCCACGACAGGATCCGTCCCTGGTCGTCCAGGCTGATGATTGCCTCGCCGGCATCCTCGACGATGTTCTCGAAGAACTGGCGCATCCGCTGGCTCTCCTGCGACTGGCGACGCAGCATCTCCTCGTTGCGGCGGTGCCAGCGCGAGATCAGCCAAGCCGCGAAAATCGCCAGGATCGCGGCGGAGCTGGTGCCCCGTATCAGGTGGAAGGTGTCCTTGCCGGTCCAGGTCGTCTCGCCGAGCGCGCTGCGCTCCACCACCTCCCAGGCGACGAACAGGATCAGCATCCCTGCCGCCAGCAGGGCACCGATGCGGACGAAATCGCGACGCATGCTCTCCTCTCCCCGCGGGGGCGTTCCCGGCGGGCCGTTCCCTCCACTCCCTTCAACCCCCGTGCCAGGGCCGGGACGGGAGTGTCGGTGCCGGCCGACTCCGGGGAGGGGTGCTGGCTCCGCAGGGCGCCTCGAGCGGCCCGCCTCCGCGGCACCGCCCCCCGGAAACACAGCCCTTGGCCGCGTTTCCAGCGTTCCCCCCAGTGCGGCTCCGGCCTGCCGGGACCGGGCGGCCGCCTGCCGGCGCCCCGCGGTCAACACGCCAGGCAGCCGGCGTCCCAACCCCCTCCCGGTGCGCGATAGGACGCGGAGGTGCGCGAAAGAGCCTTCCGCCCCGGGATCCGTCCATCCGCTCCCCTGGGATCGGCACTGGCATACGAGATGCACCGCAGCGGAGTGGTGCCCACCCTGTGGCGCCGGAGGAACGATCATGCGCGAGAGCACTGTATTCATGAACGGGAGATTCGTTCCGGATCACGAGGCCACGGTTCCCATCCTGACGCACGCCCTGCACTACGGGACCGGAGTCTTCGAGGGGATCCGCGCCTACCACGATCCCGACAGCGGTGAGATCATGCTGTTCCGGCCGACCGACCATTTCGAGCGGATGCGGCGCAACGGCACCTTCCTGAACCTGCCCCTCCCCGCCTCACCCGAGGAGATGACCCGGATCGCCGCCGAGCTGATCCGCCGCAACGATTTCGCCTCCGACGTCTACGTCCGGCCGCTGGCGTACAAGAGCGCGACGAAGGTGGGCGTCTCGCTCCCTCCCGAGAACGGCTTCGCCATGATCGCGGTCCCGATGGGCGCCTACCTCGATACCCAGAAGGGGCTGCATTGCGGCATCTCGACCTGGCGCCGCTTGCCCGACAACTCGATCCCCTGCCGTGCCAAGATCTGCGGCGCCTACGTCAACTCGGCGCTCGCCGCGCAGGAGGCCCGCGATCGCGGCTTCGACGAGGCGATCTTCCTGAACGAGGCGGGTCGCGTGGCGGAGGGGAGCGCCATGAACCTGTTCCTGGTGCGGGACGGGAAGCTCGTGACCCCGGACGTGACGCAGGGGATTCTCGAGGGGATCACGCGTGACACAGTGATGAAGCTGGGGTGGGATCTGCTGAAGGTGACGACGGAGGCCCGCAGCGTCGATCGGGCGGAGCTGTACATCGCCGACGAGGCGTTTCTGTGCGGGACGGCGGCTCAGATTGCGCCGATCACCAGGATCGACGGACGCTCGATCGGGAATGGGGAATGCGGGGCGATCACGCTCGAGCTGCGATCGCTCTACGATCGCCTGGTGCGCGGCAAGCTCCCGGCGTATCACCGCTGGCTGACTCCCGTGTATGGGCGCGCCGGGCGGCCGGCTCTGGCGGGCCAGGCGATCTGAAGCCCGGCCGGCCCCGGGGGGTCAAGGTTGTGAGCCGCGCGCGACCGCGGATCGCGCGCCGGCCCGTCGCTCAGTGCGGCTCGTCCGTCTCCAGGAGCGGGCCGCCGGCCTGGCCTGCGACGATTGCCGCCTCGGCTTCGACCTCGTCCTCCGCCGCCACCACCAGCTGGGCGCCGCCCGCGAACTGCAGCGACGGGCCCATGGCGCCGAAGTCATCCGAGACGATGAACGACTCGATGCCGTTCGCGAGCAGCAACTCCCGGACGATCTCCGCATCCTGGCGCGAGCTGAACTCCCGCACCACCACCGTGTCGGCCATGGCTCACCTCGGCGGGCTCGCTCCCGGCGCGCTTCCCTGCCAGCGTTCGAGCTGCGACAGGTTCCGGGTCAGGAAACGCGCCACGAACCCGGGAAAGTGGAACTCCTGCAGCTTCTGGATGACGCGCGCCCGCATCTCCTCGGCGCTGGCGCTCGGCAAGGTGAACTCCCCGTTCCGGTAACAGTGGCTGCAGTACTTGGCGCTGCGGCTGCCGTCGCGCTCCGTTCCACCCCCCTGCTCGTCGCGCGCCAGCGGCATGCCGCAGCTCTGACAGTTCCGGTAGGTGCCCGTGCTCCCCATCGTCGCTCCTCCCGCTCGCAACGTCCTGCCTCGGCCTCCAGAATAGCACGCCGCGCCGTGGCCGGGGAGACATCCGGCCCGCACTGAGCTAACCTAGCGGCCATCTCCTCCCGGCAGCCCGCCCACGGCGACATGCCCTCGACTGAAAGGACCCGTTCATGCCGTTCTCACGCTTCCCGCTCCACGCCGACCTCCTTCGAGCGGTGAAGGAACTCGGGTTTCACCGACCCACCCCGATCCAGGAACAGGCGATCCCGCCCGCGGCCGAGGGGAAGGACCTGCTGGCCTGCGCGATGACCGGAAGCGGCAAGACCGCGGCGTTCGTCCTCCCGATCCTCCACCGCCTGATGGGAAAGCCGCGCGGCCGCACCCGCGCGTTGGTCCTGACCCCGACTCGCGAGCTCGCCGCGCAGATCCACGCTCACCTCGAGGATCTGGCCGTGCACACCCCGATGACCGGGGCGACCGTGTTCGGCGGCGTCGGCATGGGGCCGCAGGAGCACGCGTTTCGCAGCGGCGTCGATGTGATCGTCGCGACGCCGGGAAGGCTGCTCGATCACCTGCGGCAATCGTATGCCCGTCTTGCGGGGCTCGAGATCCTCGTCCTGGACGAGGCGGATAGGATGCTCGACATGGGGTTCCTCCCCGACATTCGCCGCATCCTGAAGCAGATTCCCAGCGACCGGCAGACGCTCTTCTTCAGCGCCACGGTGCCTAAGGAGATCGTCGGCCTCGCGCAGGAGATGCTGCGCCATCCGGTGACCATCAACCTGGAGCGCCGCTCGCTCCCGGCCATCGGCATCACCCAGGCGGTCTACCCGGTGGCGCGGGAGCTGAAGGCGGCGCTGCTCGTGGAGCTGCTGACGCGCGATGTGATCAGCGATGCGATCGTCTTCACCCGCACCAAGCACCGCGCCAACCGCCTCGCCGCGTTCGTCGAGCGCCACAAGATCGCGACCGGGCGGATCCATGGGAATCGCAGCCAGGCGCAGCGCACCGCGGCGCTGGCCGGCTTCAAGGCGGGCGAGACGAAAGTGCTGGTGGCGACCGACATCGTGGCGCGGGGGATCGACATCGAGGAGCTCGGGCACGTGGTGAACTTCGACGTGCCGGCGGACCCCGACTCGTACATCCATCGCGTCGGCCGGACCGCGCGCGCGGAAGCGACGGGCGACGCCTTCACCTTCGTCGCCCCCGACGAGGAGGACGACCTGCGGGCGATCGAGAAGGCGATCGGCAAGCGCCTGCCGCGGGTGACGCTCCCCGGCTTCGACTACGAGCAGAAGACCCCGGAGCGGCTCGAGATCCCGATTCGCGAGCGCCTCGCGGCGCATCGCGCCAAGTCGGGCGGCGGGCGGCGTCCAGGCAGCCACGCCGCGGCCGGGGCGCGCGGCGGCGCAGGCGGCGGCAGCCGCTCGCACGCGCCACGCTCGGGAGGGAACGGCAGCGGCGGGCGGATGCACTCCCGCGATGCCAAGCTGCAGGAGATCCTCGATCGCCATGCGCCCCTGGCGGACTCCCCCGGCCGGCGCGGCGGCTCGAAGGGGACGACACGGCGCCGGCTGGGCCGGTAGGGCGCCAGGCGTCGATTCAGGAATGGACGCAACTCCGCACGACGTCACGCCGGGCAGGGGATTGTAGATGCTCGAGGTCTATGTCGACGGAGATGCCTGTCCGGTGAAGGACGAGGTGTTCCGGGTCGCGAAACGGCACGGACTGCGGGTGTTCGTGGTCTCCCAGGGCCCGCTGCGCGTTCCCGCTGACGAGCGCATCGAGGCGGTCCGGGTCGGGCGCGGGTTCGACGCCGCGGACAACTGGATCGCCGAGCGGATCGCGGTGGACGACATCGCCATCACGGCCGACATCCCGCTGGCGGACCGGTGCCTCAAGCGCGGCGCGCGCGTCGTCGGCCCCGACGGCCGCGAGTTCACCGACGCGATGATCGGCTCCGCGCTCGCCAGCCGCGAGCTGGCTGAGCAACTCCGGGCGATGGGCGAGCTCGGCGGCGGCCCGCGCCCGTTCGAGCCCAAGCACCGCTCGCGCTTCCTCGCTCGCCTCGAGGAGACGATCCGGTCGGTGCAGCGGTCGCCCCGCCCCCCCGCGGAACCCACCGCGAGCTAGGGCTGCAGCTGGGTCAGGACCGCCGGGTTCTCCTCTTCGATCGCGAGGAGCGTGTGGCAGGTGGCGCAATCCTGGGAGATCGTCTCGCCGCTCTCGGTCCTGTGCTCGTCGTCGTGACAGCGGAAACAACCGGGCGTGGCCTGGTGGCCGATGTGGTTCGGGTAGGTCCCCCAGGCGACCTTCATCTGCGGGAAGACGTTCAGGTTGTGGAGGCGGGCGACCTCGTCACCCGCCGCGCGAATGGCGGCCGCCTTCGCCGCGGCGACCTCCGGGTGCTCGCGCTCGTAGTAGGCGCCGAGCCGCGCCGGGATCTCGTGCGCCGCCTCCTCGTGGGATGCGTACTCGCCGCGCATCGCCGCCAGCGCCTCGCGGCGCAGGTACGGCAGCGAGCGGTCGAGCCGGCCGGCGCTCATCGCGGCGTCCAACTCCGCGTCGGGCATCCGGTAGACATGGCTCGGGCGGTTGTGACAATCGACGCAGTCCATGTCGCGCCACTCCGGCTCGGCGACTGGTCCACTACCCGGCGCCGCCGCCGCATCGGCGTTCGCGGCAGGCGCCGGTCCCTTGAAGCGCTTCACGCTCCCGTCCGGCCCCACCAGCTCGACCTCCCGGATCGTCTCGCGCCCCGCGTCGGCGAGGTAGCGCACCCGCACGTTCGGATCGACGTGCCAGTGGATCCCCCGGGACTGCTTCTCCTCCCTCCCCCCGACCTTCAGCAACAACACCGTCTTCAGCTCGGTGTTCTGCTCGTCGTCGGAGTAGTGGGCCTTGACGCGCAAGCGGTCCCCCACGAACTTGGACGGCCAGTGGCACTGTTCGCAGGTCTCCCGCGCCGGCCGCAGGGAGTGCACCGGGGTCGGGATCGGCCGCGGGTAGAGATCGAGCGCCACCGAGACGAGCTGCCACGAG
>Ga0137321_1000030_pt1 | contig 58172 bp, 53 predicted proteins | sample EasRivERMZT399_2_FD_104758 | JGI IMG/M metagenome (GOLD analysis project Ga0137321, IMG submission 104758) | Soil microbial communities from meander-bound floodplain in the East River, Colorado, USA - East River MetaG ERMZT399_2 | ecosystem: Environmental > Terrestrial > Soil > Floodplain ... | reverse complement strand
TGAATCCATGGTCGGTTCTTTCGTGACTATAACTTCTTTTCCTTGTTCCTTCAAAAAATTAACTGCCAACTCAACCTGGCTGCTTTTCCCCGATCCATCCAAACCCTCTATTACAATAAATTTTCCTGGATAAGTATGTTTAATCATAATTTTCCTGTCGTTCCCCAGCCGCCACGGGTTTTATTATTCATTGAATCAACCTCCTGCCATTGGACGGCTTCTCGCCGCACCACAAGCCCCTGGGCAATTCTCTCGCCTTTTTCAATCAGCACCGGTTTGTCGGTAAAATTATAATACACCGCATGGTATTCGTCATTATCACCTGAAAAATCGGGGTCACCAATCCCCACGCCATTTGCCATCCATAACCCCTTTTTATGCGTTGAGCTCCGAGGTGCTAATAACAAAAAATACCCCGGCGGAGTTTCAATGGCTACATTCAATGGAACATATTTGAATTCTTTGGCGGGAATTTCCATGTTTGTCCGCGCATACAAATCAAAGGCGGCCGCCCCTTCAGTTTTGTGTTCGGGCAAAGGCAGGGCATTATCAAACCGCTTAATTCTCACCAATTTTTTATTCATGCTTTTTGTCGTCTGAATTGAGAAAAGATGACGTTTGGATAATCTCGTTCTTTGGGTTTATGATCTCCGTTTTCATTTTTCCAGATTTTATACGCCACGTTGCGGAACAGATGGTACTTATCCTGAACCTCGGTAAACTTGTACCTTTTTCTGTTTTTCTTATAGCCTATTTGTAAAATGGCTAATTTTCTTTTTTTCCACTCTTTGTCAGTAATACCCAGCCTTTTATAATCAATCTGCATTCTTGAGTACGAAGAAATCTGCAACTCGTGCTCTGGCCAAATGGATTGACTTGTTTTCAAATCAACAATCCAAATTTCCTTTCCCATGCGAAAAATTTTGTCAGCTGTCCCCGCATACACATCCCCAAACGAGGTAATTTCCTGGGCCAACAGTACCGGCTTTGTTTCATCAAGAAAATCACGGTAACTAATAATGCAATCTACTTCTTCTTTTGAAAGTTCCTCTTTTTGTTTAGTGGAAGGGTTTAAGTATCTATCGGTGATTTTTATTTGCTTTCCTTCGTCTAGTTCTTGACAGGCCCAATGGACTCGCGATCCCTTATCGGCCGCTGCTTGTTTAACGGCTTCTACCTCACTCCATCCCTTCCCTGCCAGCCATTTATAAAAATGCTCGCCTTTGGGATAGTAACCCGAAACCCAGGTTGATGAAGGATAATATACACGCTCTTTTTGGCCTGTTTTTTCGTTGAGAACATTGCGTACATACCACCGTTCATTGAGAGAAGTAATGCGTGTCACTCCCCGTTGAATTTTCTTAATCTCTTTGAGCATTTACCCGATCAAATAAGACTTGAGCCGATTTTTTAAAAATAATCTGCCCAAGTATTGTTTAAGATATTTTTCTCGATGGGTTGCATCTTGTTGATTTAAGCAGCCCTCGAAGTAGATAAGCTTAAAGGGACCTTTGTTCTTAGTGCTATCTACTTTTCCTTTCATATGGAGCTCAAGTCTTAATTTTAAATCTTTTGTATATCCCTTGTATAAATCCTTACTGTTTTTAAACTGTAATACATAGACATAGTGGAACATACCTATTTAAAAGATTTAAAATTATTTGACCGGGTTAATTTTACCTGCTCTAGAAAAAGATTACAATATTATTTGACAATAGAACAATTAAATGTTAGAGTGAACTTACTTGTAGATAAGAGGGCAAGATGAGTGCAAAATTCAATTTTTGCCTTATCTCATAGGGTCGGGTTTTTTTATAGAAGTCCCGATGCACGACAAAGTCGGCATCGCGGATCCTCGATTGCTACGCAATCGGGACAAGTGCAATATAAACTAAACTTAATCTGGTTGCATAGCGCTTTAAAGCATACTATTGTAATCAGACACACAAATGGAAGGTACAATCAAAACTCTTACAGAGAAAGGATTTGGATTCATTGCTCGCGAAGGCGAAACAAAGGATCTTTTCTTTCACTCTAACGATTTGAATGGCGTATCATTCAACGAATTGAAAGTTGGTGACGTCGTTTCCTTTGATGTTGAAGAAGGCCCAAAGGGTCCAGCAGCAAAGAATGTAACAAAAGTCTCATAAGATTTTGTTCAACAAAAAACCGCCTTACGGCGGTTTTTTGGTTTCTTGAGAATTATTTATTTGACTTCTATACCCAAACCGTCGTTCGCCTTATCGCCCTCGTTACACTCGGGCTAGCTCTTCGGTTCCGGCTCACTTCTCAGAAACCCACGGTTTCTGATACTCGCTCCGCTCGTAGTTTCCTCCACGGGGAAATACCCCTTGACCCACAGGGCATCCCAGAGCGAAGCGGAGGCTGACTTCCCCGACCCCCTTTATGAAAAATCTGAACCCCTGTATTGAAATTAAAAACTAGCTTTTTATGCTAGTTTTTAATTTCAATCCCCAGATTTTTAGCGGTTCCTGCAATAATTTTCATTGCTTGCTCAATATCGGTCGTATTTAAGTCTTCCATTTTCTGCTGAGCAATTTCTTTAAGCTGGGCTTTGGTAATTTTCCCCACAATCTTTTTATTCGGTTCCCCTGATCCTTTTTCAACACCTGCTGCTTTTTTAATCAAATCCGCTGCCAAAGGCCCTTTCAGTTTAAACGTGTATGAGCGGTCTTTATAAATCGTCACTTCGGCGGGAATAGTATATCCCATTTTATCTTTAGTAGCTTCGTTGAATTGCTTGCAGAATTCAGCAATGTTCAAACCGTGCTGCGCTAAAGCCGGCCCCACGGGAGGCGCGGGATTTGCTTTACCAGCTTGAATTTGCACTTTTACGATTGCTTTAATTTCTTTTGCCATGCGTTTTATGTATGAAGTCTATATTACTGAATTTTCTTTAACTGTAAAGAGTCCAACTCCACGGGGGTGTCTCGGCCAAACATATTGACCAATACTTTAATTTTGCCTCGTTCCTGGTCGATTTCAGAAACTTTTCCTTCAAATCCCTTAAATGGCCCATCGGTAATTTTAATTGCTGATCCGATTTCAAAGTCAATTTGGAATTCGGGTTCTGAAACCTCCATGCGTTTCATTAAGTCGTCAATATCTTTTTTAGATACAGGCAATGGCACGGTTCCCGATCCCAAGAACCCAGTAACCCGGGGCGTATTTCTGACCACATACCATGATTCGTCATCAACAATCATTTCTACCAGTACATATCCAGGATAAATCTTTTCCTCAACGGTTTTGCGCTTGCCGTTTTTGATTTTGATCTTTTTTTCCTTAGGAACAATGACATTAAAGATTTTTCCTTCCATGCCTAAAGACTCAATTCTTTGTTTGAGGTTTTTGGCTACGGCATCCTCATACCCTGAATAGGTATGAATCACGTACCAATTTTTATCTTGTTCAATGACTTGTTTTGGCATGTATTATTGAATCAAAAATCTTTTAATAAGGGACGAAAATACATAGTCGAGACCGCCCAAAAAGGCTGCCACAATAATGGTAACTCCTAAGACAATTATGGTATACCGTATAAGTTGGCTGCGCGAAAGCCAGTTAACCTTCCGTAATTCTACGTATACTTCTTTGAAGAAAACTTTAATTTTTTCGAAGAGATTCATAAATATGAGAAATGTATTTAAAAACGGCCTTTCGGCCATTCATTAATTACATGATAGCCGATACGCGGTAAAAAGTCAAGGTTTTTAAATGTCCAAGTTTTTAACTGACTTTGCATGAGTCTGAATGAACTTCTTTCTTGGTTCTACTTCCTCGCCCATTAAAATATCAAATGTTTTGTCTGCTTCATGAGTCTCGTCTACATGAACTTGTAACAAAAGCCTATTCTCAGGATTCATGGTTGTTTCCCAGAGTTCTTCGGCATTCATTTCTCCCAATCCTTTGTAACGTTGAATATTCGATGGTTTGCCTTTTTCTTTTACAATTTTATCTTTTTGTTCTTCGGTATAGGCATACTCTACTGCCTTCCCCGACTGAATTTTATACAGCGGCGGCTGGGCAATATAAATGTAACCCGCCTCCATAATAGGTTTAAAGTAGCGATAGAACAGGGTCAACAACAACGTTCTAATATGTGAGCCATCAACGTCCGCGTCGGTCATAATAATAATGCGGTGATAGCGCAGTTTTTCTAAGCTAAAATCCTCAGCAATGGCCGTACCTAAAGCAATAATTAAAGACTTAATTTCTTTTGAAGCCAGCATTTTATCAATGCGTGCCCGTTCCACATTCAAAATCTTTCCTCGCAAAGGTAAAATAGCTTGAAATCTCCGATCGCGGGCCATTTTACTGGAACCGCCGGCCGAATCTCCCTCGACAATGTATAACTCTGATTCTTCGGGTTCTTTGGACAAACAATCGGCCAATTTGCCTGGTAACGCCAAGCCTTCCAATACTCCCTTACGCAAAACCGTAGCTCGTGCGGCTTTGGCAGCCAAACGCGCTTTTGTTGCTAAAATACAATTTTCAATAATCGCCCGCGCGTCCGATGGATAGCGCTCCAAATAATCAGTCAGGCCTTCAGAGACTGCGTCTTCAACGGCGTTTTTCGCCTCGGGGTTTCCTAATTTCGCTTTTGTCTGCCCTTCAAACTGAGGGTTTCTGATTTTAACGGAAATAACCGCGGTCAATCCCTCCCGCACATCATCGCCTGAAAAATTTTCATCTTTTTCTTTCAAAAATCCTTCGCGTCGGGCATAGTTGTTCAAACATCGCGTCAAAGCTGCGCGAAATCCCGAAACATGTGTTCCGCCCTCTGGCGTGTAAATATTGTTGGCAAATCCTTCTTCAGAGCACTCCATTTCCTGTGTGTACTGAAACGCAGCTTCGACAAAAATATCGCTTTTGGTTACTGCAATCGAAAAGACGTTTTGATGCCGCGGAGTGCGCGACATAACTAAATATCTTACAAACGATCCTACGCCTCCTTCAAAATAAAATCCGTAGCTTGAGTGTTTGTCTTTAAGGCGTTCATCGCGGAATGAAACCCGCACCCCTTTAGTCAAATATGACTGCTGGCGCAAATGACTCAATATTTTTTTAGTGTCGTAACGAATTTCAGGAAAAATTTCAGGATCGGCATCAAACGTAATTTTGGTTCCCGTTTTTTTGCTGTCGCCCACTTTTTTGACATTTCCCTTGGGCTTGCCTCTAAAATATTCTTGTACGTATCTACCCCCGTCACGCTGAACTTCCGCCTCCATAAAGGTTGAAAGAGCACAGACAACCGAAACTCCCACGCCGTGCAATCCGCCCGAAACCTTATAGGCATCGCCGCCGAACTTACCTCCCGCGTGTAGGGTTGTCATAACTGTTTCTAAAGCCGATTTTCCCGTGTCAGCGTGTTTTTCAACCGGAATACCTCGGCCATCGTCAGAAATACTCACCCGATTGTCAGGTAGCATGACTACTTCAACATTTTTAGCATGGCCGGCCATTGCTTCGTCAATACAGTTGTCTACCACTTCCCAAATTAAGTGATGCAACCCATCAATGCCCGTCGAGCCAATATACATACCTGGCCTCTTGCGCACGGGCTCCAACCCTTTTAAGACATAAATATCTTTGGCAGAGTAACCTGCATCCTTTTTTGATTTCGTTACATCTTCTGATTTCACTTCCTTTGGCTCGTCAGAGCTTTTAGCGGAGACGGCAGTTTTTCTGACCTCTGCCGGTTTCTCAACTGCCTTCATTTCTTTTTTTACTTCATCCTTAACACTCGCAGCTTTTTTTGCCACGCCAGAACTTTTAGTGGAGGCGGGTTTCTTCACCTTTTTAACCTCCTCCGTATCTTTTATAGCGATCTTCATATGCTTAATTTTACCAAATTCTTATAATCCCTTAAATATTGACACATTCATAAAATATGCTAAAAGTGATCTAGTTCCTTTCTCTTTTGGAGGACATCCCCGTGACAGAACATCTAGCATCTTTCAAGCGTCATGAATTAGTCCAGCTTGTGCGAGAAGGAAGAAGACTTTCAATAAAGATTACTGGAATCAGAGACAAAGAAAGAGCTAATTTCTTGTTCGATGCCTTCGCACACAATAATAATTCCCCTATCGGATCAAAATCACCTGCGGGAAATTTCTGCGTGGAAGCGTACCTCGACAAAGAACAGGATAGTGAGTAGTTCCAAGAGCCGCGGCAACGTGGCTTTTTTATTACCTCACTACGGCGTTTAATTCCTCTTTTGTCTTTTCTACAATTTTATCGTGCAAAATATTAACCTCCTCATTGGTAAGTGTGCGCTCCAGTGACCGATATACAATCCTGAATGTGTATGACTTTTTATCTTGGCCGAATTTTTCGTCGTTTTCGTATTGATCGGTCAACTCCACTTGTTCAATTAAATTTTCGGCCTCGTCGCGGACCAGCTCGTAATAATTATTGAGAGCTACTTTTTTGTCGATAATAAAGGAAATGTCACGCACGACGGCCGGGTACTTGCTCACTTCCTTGTACTTGCTATTAATATCTTTAAACTGGCTGGTTATTCGCGGATCCTCTGACCAAAAAACCCTAATGTCAGGGATTTCAAACTTAACCATGGCCAGACGCTCCAACCCAAAGCCAAACGCCCAGCCGTTATAAACTGCAGGATCGAGTCCCAAATTTTTTAATACTTGTTGGTGCACTAAGCCTGATCCAACGACTTCAAGCCAATCGCCATTGAATTTAATTTCAATTTGCACTGACGGATCAGTGAACGGGAATGAATCAACCAGAAAGCGGTATTCAATATCGTTACCAAACAAGCTTTTGGTCATTTCAACCTCCACTTCCTTTAAGTCATCGAGGGTAATAACTTTTTTGTCTTTTTTGCAGATGAGTAATCCGTCAATTTGATGGAACGCCGGAAAGTGTTTGCGGTCAATTTCGTCTTTTCGGAAGACAATGCCTGGCGACAAGAGCCTTACTTCACTTTCTTTGTCTAGTTTTTCCTTAATACCTTCGTGACGGAGATAATATGGCCACATAGCGGTCGTGTGGGTGCGGAGAATATGAGAATCATCTAAATAGTATGTATCTGTTTTTCGACGGCTCGGATGATCCTGTGGTGTATTGAGCACGTCAAAATTTTCCTCAACGGTTACTATTCTAGGAAAATCAATCACGTCAAAATCTGAAAATCTGGGCAGTGCCATAACCTGTTTTACTAAAATATTTATAGGAGAATTTTCTTTCTTTGTTAAATCGGGCAACGCTAAAAGCCGCTTAATGCGTTCTGCATTAACGCCGTCTTCAAGATTTTGTACTAGTTTTTTCTCGTCTTTGTTTTCGACGACGATATGTTCCTTCATTCTTCAATTATATCAAAAATAGAGGAGAAATTCAACCGTTTAAACACACAAAAAAGCCGCGCGAGCGGCTTTTTTGTCTTATATAAATTTTGTTGTTACAAAATTTCTACTTTATAGACACGTCCCTCACTACATAGGCAGTAAGAGCGGTTCCATTTGCGGAGGCCCATACACGCACCGTATCATCATTCTTAATATCGGCTAAGGAAATTGTCATAAATTTTTCGTTTACAATTTTTGCTCCCGAGGCAACGGTAACCGTGTGCGCAACACCTTTAATGGTCAAGGTAAAAGAACCTGTGCCAATATTGCTCACCGTTCCCTGCCAATTGCGACCCATGATATCCTTGATCTCTTTCTTGTTCTCTTTCGACTCCTCGTGTATTTCTTCCTTTAAATTCCAATCACGTACAAGCTTTGCGTTTACGGTAAAGGCAGCAGTAGTGTCTACAGTGCCTTGCGCACCAACAAAGTCGCCTACCTTGAATTTAGACATGTCTCCTCCTGGCATTATTTTGGTGTCCGATGAGGTTTTGACGGTCCAGTCACCACCCCAGCTAGTGAGGGTCAATGAATTAGTGCTCATTGCTTTCAGAGTTCCCCGTAAGAGAACATGCCCCTGAGGATTAACCTGAAGAACCATTGCTGGTCTCCCTTCATCAAATTGCTTGTTTTGTTTTTCTTCTGCCTGAACGCTTGAAAGCATGAAAACTCCACCCGCTAAGGCAGCCATTGTTCCTACCCCTACAATATATTTAGTAAGTTTATTCATAATTGTACTTTTTAAGAATTAAATGTCGACCTGCGATTATATTTACGACGAATGAAACCGATTTTCATTACAAATTAATGAATTTCTTTTATTGTATCAAAAAATGCCCCGCGGGGCATTTTTTGGTTACTCCCTACTCGAAAGATTATTGAGGATAATACCACTGATTCTCTTCAACAAATACACTAATACTTGTGTGTGCCGTATTCCCTGCTTGATCTTTCACTGTCACCTTAATGGTGTAGGTTCCGGGAGAATAATACGCATGAGAGAAGGTTGCCGATTGCATAAATGCCTGAGGAGATTCCTTTAATCCACCATAATAATCAGGAGATACCGTTTCATCACCCCATGATACTGAATAGCTCAAGGAACTATTAGTTGGGCTTTTAGCATTTACAGTCCACGTTCCCATTTGACTAGGCGTCAAAACCGTAGGCCCTGAAATTCCTGAAATAACCGGTGGACGAGAAAGAACAATCTGCTCGGTAACCTTGAACGTCACGCGATTGCTTTCCCCCTGGCGATTGGAAACAAAGACGGTATAGCTGCCAGGCGTAATTTCCATGACTGGTGCACCACACATATACTCGCCAACAACTAAGTCACAAGGGCTCACATAGGATGGTACCCGGAAGGTCAGTGTTGTACCATTATTATACGAAGCAACATTCTTGATTCCCCCTACGCCAAAATGGATAGTATTGCCGGTGGGAAGAAAACCAGTGCCCGTCAACGTAACGGTTGTTCCAACAGTACCAAACGAAGGGTTAATAAATTTTATAACCGGTGGGTATGGTGCAAACGCATTAGTAACGGTAACTGTCGTGCTTTTTTGGGCATTGTTACCCATACTATCTTTTACATAAACTGTGATCGTAAAGGTACCTGATCGCAGATACGTATGAGAGAAGGTTGTATTTTGAGCAAATGGAGCACGAGATTCCAAATCCGAGCCATTAGGCTGTGCGAATGCTTCATCACCCCATGCTATTGCATAGCTCAAAGAGCTATTTGTGGAACTGGAAGCTTGAACTTTCCATGTTCCCATTTGACCGGCCTGCAACGATGTGGGGCCAGCAAAATGACTAATTGTCACAGTGCCGTTTTGAGTTTGCTGAAGCATAAGCAACTTTTGCTCTAAAACAACGATTTGGGCCTTGAGTTCTGTAATTTTATTGATAAGGGTTTGCATGTCGTCAGCGGCTTTCACTGGCTGAGTCATGTATGCCAAAAACCCCACTACTACTGCAAGGCTCGAGAGAATTAATATTTTTTTAACGAGAGTCATAGTACAATTAATTTTATTTAAATATAAGGCTCTGACAGCGCCTTAGATAGTTGACGTACAATAATTACTATTCTTACAAATTCATTAAATTTTTATACTTTCCGCGCAATGCGCGAAATTTTACCCCACAAAAAAACTGCCATTATTATAGCAGTTTTTTTGTTTATTTGCAAGGGGTACTTGGCGTACAGGAAGGAGGGCAGAAATGTCCATACGGACAATAGGGACCAGCTGACGAGAACGTAGACGGTGTTGGTTGAGGAGGTATAGGTTGAGGTTGTTCAGGAGATCTATAGCATGGGTAAAGCTCTCGATACACCTCTCCCCCATTTCCATTACACAGCGGAGGCATGCTCGGCCGCGTATAATAATCCTGGGTGGTTGGAGAAGGTTGATTCGGAAAACAGACCCACGTTGGCTTTTGATACGTAGTACCTTGCACAAAAGTATATACATACCGACAATTGTCTGTTTGAAGCGGATAAGTAGGGTTTTGAGGGTATGTTGGATCTATTGGAGGCTGAGGCTCAGGATTTGAAGGATATTGGGGCTGAGGAGCAGAAGACGCGCCTGTCACCGTGAAAACAGCGACATTGCTCCTTCCATTCACATTGGAAACATAAATATTATAACTCCCTGGCCCCACCATCATTCCATTTAATTGCAAAGGAACTTGAAAGGTCAAAGATCCCCCACTAGACGCCGCAGTAGCTACATTTCCATTACTAAAATGAACTGTATTGCCTGTTGGGGTAAAATTTGATCCCATGATAGTAACCATTGTCCCAACCGGCCCCGATGAAGAAGATAACGAGAAAATAACTGGTGTGCCGAGCTGATAGTTATTGGGAGCAGGATTTTGGTTTTGGTATTGACCCCCCTGAATTGTTGCAAGTCGTTGCTCTAAAACAGCCAACTGAGCTTTCAGCGACGCTATTTGTTCTACAAGAGATTGAACCTCTGTCTCTGCTTTTGCCGGTTGTATTGCGTAGTAAGAGATTCCCATCATCAAGAGAACTGCAATGGCAATATATGCTTTTTTTGTTTTTGTCATAGGAAGTTGTATAAAAATACCTGCCCACGTTTTGCCTGGCAAAACGTGGGCAGGTAGCAAAAGTTTTATTTTGCCCCTTTTCTCAGTCTGTCGGCAAGTTTATTGTTCCTGCTCCTGTTCCTTTCAATTTGATAAGGTCGCCATTAATTTCTAATTCAGTATCAGTTTTAAGCTTAAAATTATCTTTTACTGACCCGTCAACATCCATTCCCGCAGTAATATTCGTATCAATAATCCCTCCTTCAACAGTAACCATATTGTCTGCACCCACTGATAAAGATGCCCCTTCTCGTGTTTCTACTTTAGCGACGGGAGCGAAAATAATCTCGCCTTTGCCTGTTTTGTGCAAAGATTCATCGGCCAATATATCTACTACGACGGAGGAATCAGTGTTTGCTTTCACTTTAACCACACTATTAATCTTTACTTCAGAGGAAGGCATTTTTGCTTCTTTAACCGCGCCTGACTCGGTCACGGTCACTTTGGTGACATGAAATCGTATTTGGTCGTAGGTATCAGCCGCTAAGGTAACTTTTGCTGACAACTGCAAGGCACTCTTTTCTTTCAGTTCAAGAAGTTTAAATGTCTGTGGAGTCTGTGAAACCGTAATCCAACCCCGTGCTTGGCTATGGACAGCTACTTTGTCTACTTGCATATCAACGGCGGTCACATTTTGCATGTTCATGGCCGCATCAGTGAATGAAAAATAGAGCGTGCCCTGGGCCTGTGTATTTTGCTGACTATTTTGAACGGAAGGAGATTGTACTGGTTTGCCATACGTTGCGTATAAAAACCATCCTGCTCCCACCAATAGCGCGACAATAATAATTCCAGTGACTAATCCTTTGTATTCCATAATAGTTGGTTATGAGCTTAGGCTCATTATTTAATAGTATCGATGTTTATCTCTGTTTCACTATTTGTGTACGACTGAACCTTGGGGAGTTGCATATCAAGCTGCAATTGAGCTGCCGAGGTAACATTCATATCAACTTCGTCGGCAGTTTGTTTTCCCTTTTGGAGCAATTCAAGAGCCTGGCTATATTTGGCATCTTCTAAGTGTCCTTCTCCCTGCGAAACGATGTTTGCAGCAGCTCCCATATTTTCTTGCGCAGTTATATAGGTTCCCGCCGAAAGAGAAGGTTTTTTATTCTTAAGGACGATGTTAGCTTTTTCAAGGGCCTTTTTAGCTTCTTTCAACTGAGATTCTGCATTAATTTTTAACGAATTCATATCTCCCTTCGCAAACAGTTCGGCCTGGATTTTTCTCCGTTCTTGAGAGATTAATTTTTTCTTTGCTCGAATAGTCTCTGTAAATTCAGCTACCTCAGGGCCTGAGTTTTTGGCAGCTAAGGCATCTAAGACTACTTCGTGAGCATTTAAGACACTCTCCAAACTCCCCTGTAACTGGGCGCGCGCGAGAGCATTTTCTTTACCCACAACCCCCATGTAGTTTTCTGCATTTCCCACGGCAACAGTAAATGAATTTTCGGCTTGGGTTTTTGCTTTTGCGTGCAATTTTCCCTTGGTAGCTGCTTTTTCTACTTCTTGAAGCCTCGTTTGAGCAAGTTTGATATAAAAATCTGCTTTTTCTTTAGGAGACTGAGCTGTCCATGAAAGAACTTTTTCGTTGATGCTTGTTTTTACCGGATACAAAAATTCTCCCGGCAATGATTTATGAGCAGCATAGGAAACTCCGAAGCTACTCCCTAGAATTGCTACAACAAGAACTAACACACTCGCATACTTTAAAAGAGGTGTTTTAGAAGAAAACAAGCCCAAAAAACCTCCCATGCCCGAGTACACATGAGCATCTTCAAGGGGATTCTTGTGCATATAGCTAATAATATTCAAACGGATGGCTCTCTTTTCATCACTCGTGAGAGCTTCTTTTTTGAACTGTTCTTTATATTGTTTTAAGTCTTTTTCTATGCTCATGAATTAACTTTCTTGATTGCTTAAACTTTCCTGACTCCCTACTATCTTCTTTATTTTTTGTAATCCCCGATTAAGCCGGACATAAATATTGTTTTCTGTTTCGTTAAGAATAAGGGAAATTTCCTTGGTTGAAAGGTCTTCAACATACTTTAATATAATCACTTCGCGGTATTTTTCTTCCAGTGATTTTACTAGCTGGAGTATTTCTTTTCCAAAGAAATAATTCTCTGTCTTTTCTCGTATATCAACGCTCGGCGTGAAGCCCTTTTCCATAATCTGATCCAACGATGAACTCTTCTTTTTGCGCGATTCGTCAATGATAATGTTATTCGCGGTACGGTAGATAAAAGCCCTCATATTGTCTATCTTTTTTCCCGCAGAAACGTACTTCCATGTTCGACAATAGGCTTCCTGGACAATGTCTTTAGCCCGTTCACGATCAAAAACCCGGTAATAACAGTATCGAAAAATCGCGTCGGAGTAGTCGTCGTATGCTTTGATGAATTCTGTTTCGATGATAGTTCTGTCAGCCATAATGACGTTATAAACGACTGTTTCTTACAATTTCATTAAAATGTAATAACAGCGTCACGATACGATTAAAAAATCCCCTTCACTATTATATTGTAAGGTTTATCATACTATAGCACAAGAAACAAATGCCATTAGAAAATTGCCATTAATCGTTTAAAACTCATTGCAATGCGCGAGGGAATAGTTCGGTGAGCCCTATTGAGAACAAATACTATTTCTTCTTGAGATAAGTGAGCGATATGTCTTAACACCATCACATCAAAAAGGTCTTCTGATTCGTCATAATAGGTGTCCTGCTTGCCAAGTTCCTGCACAATAAGGGTGTGAGCGGTTTTGTAGAGAAACGTTTTCGTATTCTCTATGGAACCACCGGTAGCAAGATGACGCCAGGCACGACAATAGGTTTTTTCCAGCAGATCTTTTGCGATTCCGCGATCAAAAACCCGATAGTAGCAGTATCGAAAAATAGTGTCGGCATAGTTGCGGTATGCATCAAGGAGTTGTTTTTGTTGGATTGACCGGGGAAGGCTCATGAGATTATGAGATTTTTTAGATAACATTTACACTGTAGCAATTCTTAAATTAAGTTTGCATTAACTTAGTAATTAGATTAAAAGTAATAATATAAACGACCATGGCGCAAGAAAAACGGAAAATAATCCACGACATCAATAATATTCTCACCACCCTCAGCCTTTCAGCTGAACTGTTTTTGGATGGAGCCTACGGTGCCGTTACCAAAGAACAAAAAAAGCATATCAGTGATATGCTTTCCTCGTGCAAAGAAATCCAAAAACTTTTAAAGGATTTAGCTCCTAACTCCTAACTTCTGGCTTCTAGCGCTTAAGCATTGAGGCGATACCCTACTCCCTGGACTGTTTCTATTAATTTTCGGTTTCGGTCTTTGTCTATTTTATTGCGAATCTTGCTCACAAAGACATCCAAGACATTGGAAAACGAATCGTAGTTAAAATCCCAAATATTACTGGTGATATCTTCCCTCGACAAAACGACATTGGGATTGCGCATAAAATATTCTAGAATGCGGAATTCACGAAGAGTAAACTTCACCTCCTTTCCATCCTTGATAACTTTTTGGGTGGCGGGATTGAGAACAATATCAGCCACTTTTAATTCCGAGGGCAATACTTTTTGAGGACGACGCGTGAGGGCGCGCACTCTGCCTAAGAGCTCATCAAATTCAAATGGTTTTACGACATAGTCATCAGCCCCGGCATCAAAGAGGGCGACTTTTGTTTTAAGCTCATCATCAGCGGTCAGAACAAGAACAGGCGTAGATATACCAAGCTCCCGAACACTTTTGAGAATCTCATGGCCATTTTTGTTAGGCAATCCCAAATCCATAACAATAACATCGTAGTCGCTCGAGCTCAACTGAATGCGTGATTCTGCCTTTTTACCATCTGAAACATGGTCAATGGCATAGCCCTTGCGCTTTAAGCCATCATGAATGACGCCGGCCAACTTTTCATCATCTTCGACAACAAGTATTCTCATATGAGTTTTTTAACAATAATATTACCTTAATTCGATTTTCATCATATCAGGAACATATTAAAATTCAATGAAAACTCAGCCATTAGTTAATTTAATGAACCGTTAATAAAGGCAATGTACAATTAAAAAGCCCTCGGCAGTGTTATACTTCTAACACTGAGGGCTTACGTACTATTTTATCTTCTGCCACGACAGCAATGAGCTCAATAGACTTTTTTTCCACATCAATTTCATATAGGCACCCACTTTTGCCAACAAAGGGAATACTCCGAAAGAAATCTCGACCAGTTATAATCAGCTTATTGCCTATAATTAGCTTATCGCCAAGGGTAGCTTCTTCAATGTCTAGCTTAAGAAACTTCCATGGATCAAATGATTTGCATCTTGCAGCCGGGATAAATCGGTCTGATATGACTTTTCTTCCGGTGCTTAGCTTTGTTATGCTTATCTGATTTTTCAGCACAGTATTTACCCCTTCTGGCCGTATGTCTATTACTGAAGCAGGATCACCAAGCGATGGATAGAATTTCGAAGGGATTTTTTGAGGACCTGCAATGTATACTTCTATAGGAGAAAATGTTTCCTCATAGCGTTCTCCATGGCCAACGCCAATGAATGTGAACTTAAGATCCCACAGAAGAGAATGAATTGCGCCCCTCCCCATTTCTAGGGCATTTTTAAGACCCTTTTTCGTAAGTCCGGGATCTTTTGCTTTGAGCGAAACATCCTTTTCTTCATGGGTAAGAGCGATAATGGTGTAAGCCATGGTTAACCCTTAGAGAGGTTGATGTGGATAGTAAGAAGAACCGCCTTTATCCTACCAGCAAAGAATATATTTTTCAAACTAAAACCTTGCATAATTCCCAATTTTGTTAAAATATGAAGATAATTTCTACCTTTATGAAGGATTTACACAAATACTCTCATTTACCCCTTGATATTCAGCAAAAATTAGCTCGTCTCGCTGCTTTTACTGAATTCAACCCCCGACCAATTATCGAAGTTGATTTGAAGGGAACTATTTTAGAGGTAAACTCCAGTGCCAATGCTCTGTTTCCCGATCTCGAGAAAAAGGGTTTAAAGCACCCGTATCTTGCCGACTTTAAAGATATTGTAAAAGTTATTAAAAAGAGTAAAGAGCCTCTGACAAGAGAACTCAAAGTGAAGGGTCGTTGGTTTAGGCACGTATTTTACTACATTCCTGACTTCGAATTAGTACATATTTATGGAGTTGATATCACCGATCGCAAAGAAGCAGAAGATCATCTCCGTATGAGTGAAAAACGCTACCATATGCTTTTTGATAAAATGAACTATGGCTACGCTTTGCAAGATATTATTTTTGACAAGAATGGCAAACCTGCTGACTACCGATTTATTGATGTCAATCCCGCATTTGAAAAACTTACTAAATCACCAAAAGAACTTATCATCGGAAAAACTGCTAATCAAATGGCGCAAACCCCCCAAACAAAAGAACAACAAGAAAACAGAAAAAAATATGACCGCGTCGCCATTATCGGAAAACCGCTGTTTATGGAAAGCTACAACGAAGAACTCCGTAAATATTTTAAGCTCTATGCCTACCGGCCTAACCCCGGCCAAATGTCGTTTATATTCTCCGACATTACAAAAGAAAAGAAAGAGGATGAGGAAAAAAATAATTTTATTTCTATTATGTCCCACGAGCTCCGCAATCCCCTTACCCCTATTTTAGCCAATGCCCAGTTTATTAGCACTATTATTAAAGACAAGGATCACAAAGATCTCGCTTTAGAAGAATCAATCGCTACGATTGAAAAGCAGGCTAAAATCATGGCTAACCTTCTTAATGATATTTTAGATATATCCCGCTTGCATCGGCGAAAAATCATTCTGCGCAAACGCGTTATCAACGTATGCGAAGCGATTAAAAATTCGGTAAAGTCCTCCATGCCTCTCATTAACACCAAAAACCAGAATATTACCGTCCGCTTTGAAACAAACCCATTGTACATTAAAGCTGACCCAACTCGTTTTGACCAGATTATGACCAACCTTATTAACAATGCCTCTAAATACACTGACTATAAAGGCAACATTATGGTTAGCTGTAAAATAAAAAACGACAAAGTAATTATTAATATCAAAGATGATGGCGTGGGAATGGAAAAGAAAAAAATAGCCAAAATATTTGAACTCTTTACTACTGACGGAGAATCATTTATGGGGATTGGGGGTTTGGGTATAGGCCTTAATATAGTTAAAAATTTAGTGAGAATGCATAATGCTCAGGTTGAGGTTCATAGTGAAGGAAAAAATAAAGGAAGTGAATTTACACTCACCTTTCAGGCTGAACAACCGACTAACGAAGGAGCAATAGTTGGTGCGCCCCGTCAAAAAACAGCCTTCCAACCTCGCGTACTTGTTGTTGATGACAACGCAGACATTAAAAACGCAATTACCCGTTTACTTGAACACAAAGGTATAACGGTGAGCTCAGCGGGCAATGGTAAAGATGCTATAAAAATATCAAAAAAATTTAATCCGGACGTTGCTTTGGTTGATATAGGACTGCCTGATATTAATGGCTATAAAGTAGCCAAAGCTCTGAGAAAAGATAATGGCAAGAATATAAAGCTGATCGCCTTCACTGGTTACGGACAAGAAAAAGATAAACAATATGCCCAAGAAGCCGGATTTGATCATCACATTACCAAACCCGTCGACATCAACCAGCTTATGACTCTGATAGAAAAGCCGTAGTCGTAAATTTTTTATTTTTTGCACTTAAAAAGCCCTCTTGCGAGGGCTTTTTAAGATTACTCTATTGTTTTTGTTCTACATGATATTGAGGTATAACCTTGCAAGCTACGGCCGTACGTACGGCAAAAAAATCAAAATGAATATATACCACAACGACCTTTGTACCTTGTGGCACAGTCATTATAAACTTTGAAACTAAATTTCCTATGAAACTTTTAAAACAGCAGATTTTAATTTGTAATAAAAAAAGATCCCTGCCACCAAAATAGTAGCAGGGATTAAAGTTGATTGTAGTCGTATGTTCTGTTACGACTTCAGGGCGGCCTCGATGGCCATCTTCGCCTCCTCTTCCGACCTGTTTGTTCACCTCCTTTTTCATGATTTGACATTAACCTTCAGTGACGCACCACCAAATGTTAATGTCATTTCGGTTGGTACTTTCTTATTCGACGAAGGCAGGTTGAAGAGTCGGAGCTTTGGCACCGCATACATCCTCCCCAATAACCGACTGATTTCGCAGTAGTACGACACTCCGACTTCAGCAGTGTCATAACTATACGTACAGTAACCATCTCCGTAGAGACGGTTGGTATGGTCTTTGGAGGTGAATGTAACCTCGCGCCAGCCTTTCTCGCGAGCCTGCGCAATGGCGTCGTCCTGGATTCTCCGTGCTTCTGGGATACTGATTATGGTCTCTTCGCTTCCGACTTCACGGAATTGCCCGTGACGCTTGAACAGAATCTTCTTGCGCGCCAGAACTGAATTGCCATCAGCTCCAAGGGAAACTAGTACAGCTTCCTCGGAAAAAAGATTGGGCAACAGTTCTCGAAGCCACGAAAGTTGCACTTGGGTGCAGTTTCGGGCAAACAGCTTGGTGGTGCGCATGATGTCGGTTGCGACGATCCAGTTTCCAGCACCGTAAAACAGAGTTGAACCCGGGTGGACGAACACATTGTTGGCGGACTGACGGAGAACACCGGCGTAGCTGTGCCAAGAAGAAGATTCCAGAAGGTTGTAGATCAGGCCAGCCGTAGCTGACTTGAGCACAATGTCATGGTTGTTCTCCTCTGAGAGCTCAATGCCATTCTCCTGCAAAACGCCGAACAGCTGGTTTCGGATTTTGACAATATCCGAAAGGGACTTGCTGTTGAGGTAGTTCTTGTAGCACCAGTCGTTGGAAAAACCCGATTCTTCGTAGTGCCTCCAAATGAGGAGAAAACTAAGAAGATCGGATTTGCCAATCTTGAACAGACGATGAGCCATATCTGCCTCGTGTTCCTTCCCTTTTGGTCGCGCATAGATCTGCGGGACGGAAAGGAATGAAGCGATGGTTGCGATTTCCTTGACGCAACCATGCTTTTGAGCCTCGATCACCATGCGAGCGATACGAGGTTCTAGTGGCAGACGAACCATCTGTCTTCCGATGTCGGTAATACCCGTCTTGTCTTGAGTGATCGCACCCAAAGCAATCAGGGTTTGGTACGCTTCGTGGAAAGCCTCGCGATCGGGCGGATCGATGAAGTCGAAACTTTCGATCTCTGTGATCCCGATATCTTCCATAGCAAGAACTACTCCTGCAATACTTACCCGACGAATCTCGGGTTCAGTATGAGCAGGCCGTTCAGCAAAATCCCTTTCAGGATACATCCTGAAACACTTGCCTGGCCTGGTCCTCCCTGCCCGTCCCTTGCGCTGATCGCAACCAGCGCGAGAATGACAGACAAAGTCGAGGCTCTGGATTCCTGTTTCAGGATGGAAGTGGTTTTGCTTGACGATGCCGCTATCTACAACATACGCAATGTTGTCGATGGTAATCGACGTCTCTGCGATATTAGTAGCGACCACCACTTTCCGTTTTCCAGGGAACGCCTGGAAAATCTTAGCTTGTTCGTCGGCCGAAAGCCCGCCGTAGGCCGGAAGCAGAACAAGGTTTTGCAACCTCCGTGCTTCCACTTTTTCGATTACCATACTGATGTCGTCTTTGCCAGACATGAACACTAGCACATCGCCTGACGTGGTTGTCCTGCAGATCTCTGTAACCTTCTCGGCCACCGCAGTAGCCATAAAATCCATCGTGAATCGATACCGATTGTCGTAGAGTGGAATCGACTCCCGTTCGTAAATAGTCTCGACAGGGTAAACCCTACCAGAGGCCTCTATGATCGGAGCCGATCCGAAGTACTGAGAGAACTTTTGAGTATCAATCGTAGCCGAAGCCACGACGACCCTGAGGTCAGACCTCCTCTTGAGGAGGTCTTTGAGAAGCCCGAGCGTAAAGTCAATGTTTTGACTCCGCTCATGTGCTTCATCGACCATGATCACCGAGTACTTGGACAAATCCGGATCGATTTGAAATTCACGGAGAAGGATGCCGTCAGTCATGAATTTGACTGCAGTCTCTTTCTCAGATTTGTTGTCGAAGCGAACCTGGTATCCGACCAAGTCGCCTAGTTGACTTCCGAGTCCTTCAGCGACATAACGAGCAACCGAAGTTGCTGCAATGCGCCGAGGTTCGGTGATGCCGATAATGCCCTTTTTAGCAAAACCGGCCCTATAGAGAAAGATAGGGATGCGGGTAGTTTTACCCGATCCTGTTTCTCCCATCACCACGACAACCTGGTGATGCTTGACCGCGTTGACGATTTCCGTCTCACGAGACTCGATGGGTAACATCATGCTATTCTCCACAGGGGGACCGCGCAAAAGCGCTGCCTTGTCCACCTGCGCACGCTTAGAGCGTACTTCTCCACTGGTAAGTAGAGCAAAGGGGGTAAGGCACCCGAGGAACCTATCAGTCAGTGAACAAATTGCTTGTTTTCAAAGAGCGTTTTTACGTGTTTTAATTATACAATTTTAAAATATATATGTCAATATATACCTCTATTTCCTGTGAAACTTAAAACACGCTGTAAGCGTGTTTTCATTAGGCGCAGCCTATGAAACAATATGAGAACTTGGTTTATTAATAATTTTCCGAATACAAAAATAATTGCTTTAAATTAAAAAATCTCAGCTTTTTGACATAATACTGAATATATAGTAGTATATCATTGGAAAACATACACCCTCTTTTGAAAGGAGACTTATCGTGAATTTTCCATTTGTACACTACACATCCAAGGATGAAAAGCGACGAAAAGTTGAGGTGAGCCTCATTCAAAACGCTTCGTGGATCGCCGCCCTTTCCGGCTTTTGCTGGGATGACATCCAGCAGTTTCAAGCGCGACGTACCGAGGAGCAGTCAAAGTTCTGGAACACTGCCGACAATCCGCAACTTGCTGCAGTCATCGAACAGAAGCGGAAGATGACGAAAAATGCACCGCAGGTCAACGAGATCATCTTGCCTCAGCTCATCAGGACTCTGGCTGAAACATATCCGCAAGTTCAAGAACGCGGATTTGATCTGGTTGTTTGGTTCAAACCAAGGGATGGATTGAACCTGCTGACGCCGCTCGTCGGTCAATACGACTTCTACATCCTTACAGATGATCCAACGAGCAGCATCGGTTCGACCGGTGAGAATATCGGATTTCCGAATTGCCGTCTGATCATTCCAGTCAATCCTGAAGACAAAGGTATTCGACTGGGCATTCTCGACAGTCTTGGAATTGCGACTCCACAAGCGCACGCCACTCTGCTGGCTGACACTTCAAATTCGATCGTTGATCATCGGATGATGGCAATCGAACAAACTCATCGGGAGTGGCACGGGGCAGCAGGAGTGAAGCCGGCCATGCTTCAGGTTCCGGAACAACTCAAATTCCGCTTCCTGAATTTCGCGTTGATGAACTTGATGATGTGGTGGTGTCGGGCAAATCAATATTCGCTACCTCAAGTCGTCAAAGTCAGTGACCAGCGTAAGATTGATCGCGTGACTGAAGGCGGAGAAAGGATTTTGACTGCCCCTGACCCCCGACTTGAAGTTGGACAACTGTAAGAGCTATTCGGTCGTAAAACATTGAGAGTTTGACCAACTCTCTTTTTTATTATTTTAATTTTCCTTTTAAACAAAAACACCCCCTGAAGGATGTCTTGTTTTTGCGCAACGTTGGGAACAACGTTACCTGCCCGCAATGCTAAAGCATAGCTTTTGCAGGCGGGGAACCGCTATTCAGCGAGAAAAAGAGTATATTTATATTCCTGAACTAAAATAAAACCCCTTCACTTTTTGTAGGAAGGGGCCTGGAAAAACTAACTAATTGGCGCTTTACCTTATGACGGACGGTAACAGAATTGTGGTCGGAAGCCGATGTAAATGTAACCTGCCCCAGGATGAACATTAACTCTTGGGTTCCCCCCAAGGCTCTTCCAGCGCTTTAACGCGGCTACGATAGTTTCATAGTGGTGATGTCGCAGTTGCTCTTTCTGGTCAGCGCTCATGGTAAGTAGAGTTTTGTATTTCGGGTAACTTGGAAAGTAAACTGAGACGTTGTTTACCGTATGTCTGTGATCGTACAGCAGTGCCTCGACGAGACAGCAGAGAACATACTCATTGTACACCTCACCGTTAATCCGTACCGCTCCCCAGCCTCGACTTACGTAGAAGCGTTTTTTGCATTCCACGTCCTTTTCTTGGCGGGAGGGTGGAAATTTTACTGTAACTCGATGAAATTTCATCTGAGTCTCCTTTTTTGTTATGTGCTGGAAAACCTGGAAACTAAAAACACCTTACCATAATCATGATAAGGTGTAAATAGTTTGCGCGAGCGAGGGGATGTAGAACCCGTCGCTCGTAAACTCGCTCCTTAGAAACCCTCGGTTTCTAACGCGTCCGCTCTGGAATCCTCGCGTCGCTGTTTTCCTACACGGAAGGGAATGCTTCCCTTCCGACCCATCCCTTCGGTTCAAATCCCCACAATTTAAAACGCAGTACCATGATATGGGACTGCGTTATTAAAGCGCAACGTCGTGAACGACGTTAGAACCATTATACAACAGGAAAAGGAGTACATCTACATCCCAGATTTGAAATAAAAAAGCCCGCAACTACAACATTGTTGTCGTAACTACGGGCTGAATCGGAAGAGATTTGTTTGGGCTACTCTGGCAGTTTACCGTGACGAACCATACGGCAGTTTGATCCGAAGCTCTGTAAAAAGTACTCACAGATAAGGAACTGCCGAAAACCCCAGCGACATCCACTGAACGTGAGACCATTGTAATGGCGTGAGTTACCATCGTTCCAGACAGTTGCGCTGCCGACCAACAGGTATCCCTGCCATTCAACGGGAATCTTGTCCTGCTCACGGAGCATGGCTTCAAGTTCACGCTGACCTGCGTGATCCTTGTACTGCTTGGCACGTTTCTCCCATTCTGATCCCATGATAGAGGTTTCAACGGGGTTAAAAGGGTTTGTGAGCACGGGAGTGAAAACGCCACCCGGGAAGGGAGAGTCTTTCTCCAGATTTGCCGGAGTTTTTGGATACTGGTATTTGCGCTCATCGTCATCGAAGGTTGAACGGACGAGGAAAGCGACCTTTAGTGTGACCACTACGAGCGCCACTACCTTCTCGAACAGTTCCTCGCTGTGAGCGAGAGCAGTCCAGAAGCGCTTGCCAGCCCCAACCTTGCGACCAGTGACAACTGCCTCATGAACCAAACCCAGATCATTGCCAAAGCTTTTCACAGGAATCTCCTTGTGCAACTGCTGACGCACACCCCACCCGGAAATCCCAGGCACGGGTACACACCATAGGTTGCTATGTACTAAAAACACTGTATCATATTATTAATACAGTGTCAATAGTTTTGCGCGAGCGAGGGGATGTAGAACCCGTCGCTCACTCCGTTCGCTCCTCAGAAACCCACGGTTTCTGATACTCGCTTCGCCCCGCTTAGCGGGGCTTCACTCATAGTTTCCTTCACGGATGGGACACCAAGTGTCCCCTCCGACCCACCCCTCGGGTTCAAATCCCCACGCAGCAAAAACAAAGACACCCATTCAGGGTGCTTTGTTTTTGCGCGAGCGAGGGGATTTGAACCCCTGATCTCTGCCGTGACAGGGCAGCGCATTAGGCCAACTATGCTACGCCCGCATGTTAAATCTCTATCAAACTTGTGCCGGCGGAAGGAATCGGACCTTCGACCTTACGCTTATGAAACGTATGCTACTACCACTGAGCTACGCCGGCATCCATTATATACCTTCAGATAATGTTTTTATCAAAGCAATCATCTTATAGTAAATATCTATCGATTTACTTACATTAATCCGAAGTGTTCCATAATGATTTAAAAAATTATTGTAATTCTTCTTATTCTTAGTTTTTATAAAAATTGTCTTTCTAAATTGCGTAAGTGGCATCCCAGTAATTTTTGACCAATAATTTATTATTTCTTTTTCTCTCTGTCTATGTACTACATTTAATCCGACGGCCAATATAAATCTATTATTATCAATATTAAATAATTTTTTAAAGCCCTTAATGATAAATTTTATCATTACAGGATCAGAATTATTAATAAACAACACTCTATTCTTTTTTGATCCTTCTCCCCAATACAAACCAATAAGCGCTAATAAAAGATCTCTTTCAGATAATTTGCTAATTTTATTTGCACTCCATTTCTCAGCTTCTTCAATACGCATCATTCGCTTTTCATGCTGTATTTTAGATCCTTTTATTCTACCAACATAACTACCTTTTACCATACTATCATGCAATCGTTGAATCTGCACTTGGCTTAATTCAATCCCTCTACACCATACACTAACTGTGCTTTTTGAAAGTCTTAATTTATTAGCAATATCTTTAATACTATACCCTTCTTGTCGCAACTTTACTGCACTATTTCTTTCTTCAGATTTTGCCATAAAACCCACGATTTACTAATATTTACATATTATACCGTGGGTTCAAGAATATTTCAACCTTGTTGCGCCTCCCCGAATTGCACGGGGGCCTGCAGCTTATGAGACTGCCGAGGTACTACTCCTCCAAGGCGCGATGTAAGTCAATTTATATCACAAAAATTTAAATAAAGCAATTCGTAAAAAAAATCAGAGAGGACTCTGATTATTGTTCTTTCTCGTCTTGTGCCCATAACTGGTACTCTATCTCTTTTTTCAAATCCAGAAGGATTTCTCGCTCTGGTCGTGATGAGCTCTCTTCAAGTAAAGCTGCGCACTTGAGAACTGATTCCAGCGAAGAACCAAGGGCTATACAAATGTGCTTAAGTTGCTCGAAAGAAATATTGACATTTCTCTCTTCGATAATGCCAGTGACAGGATTTTTAACTGCCATTTCATTGTTAAGATCTCTAATTGCATGCACATCAGCACTGCTCCAGTTGAATTGAGAGGTGAGCTTACGCACAAGTTTTTTCCAATTTATCCGTTCACCAACCATTATTACTGTAAGCGCACTTCCGATGTGGTCTTTATACTGATTAAAAATCCTTTCCAAATCTTGATCAGTGTTCATGGGATACCTCTTTGGAAATGGGCTAAACGTTTTGTATCATAAAGCGGAGTTTTTTGGAAGCCCAGAGGGGCCCCGCATACGCAACACCAATACGAGGAGTTTTTTGAATTTTACCTTGCTGCATTCCCCTATCCTCGAACCATAATCCACTCTTCTTTTCTGCTTTTTGTGTATTGAGGTTTTTATCGATTTTAAGGAATTTAGTGACTTTTCCCGGCCCATTGAGAACGATGGAGGAATTCTGGGCAACGACTCCGCGGATCAAAACGGCTGCAGGGTACTCTTTTTCACGAGTAACAATGTTGAGCATATAATGCATACCGTAGCAGAGGTAGACATAAAAAATACCAGGCTTGCCGAACATTACCTTTGTCCGCTCTGTTTTCCCTTTTGAGGCGTGGCTTGCCTTGTCGTTTGGCCCATCATAGGCTTCGGTTTCAGTGATTATAAGAGCAATTTCTTTTCCGTTAATATTTCGCACTAAAAATTTCCCCAGAAGTTCTTGGGCTACAAGAGAGGTATCTTGATTAAAAAATTTTTCGTTGAGAAGCTTATCCATGAATGATTAAATAAGGAGCAATAATGGCAGCGGTCTCAGCTCGCAGAGTTAATTTTCCTAAACTCGCAATGGGGAAATTATGGTTTTTAGCTTCTTCTAGTTCTTTTTCGCTCCATCCTCCTTCAGGACCGATCCATACACCAATCGATTGCAACATATAGTTTTCCGCGTGGTGTTTTACGCCCGACGAATCAAAAAAAATGTTGAGGGCATTTTGAGAAGCGTTTTTAATTGCTTCTTCAAACGTTTGAGATTTTCCTAGCTCAGGGACTACGCCGCGGCCTGATTGCTCAGCGGCTTCTTTGATGATTTTTTCCAAACGTTCTTTTTTGAGATTAAACTTTACGGTGCGACTGGTAACGAGCGGGATAATTTTTGTTACGCCAACTTCGGTCGCTTTTTGGACTACCAATTCAAAATTTTCCCGCTTGAGAATAGAACAATACAGAATAACATTCACTGACGACTCGCTCGTATTTTGAAATCGTTCACGTATTTTTACTTCGATGTTCTGTTTGTTTATATTCGCAATCTCCCCCAATGCCTCATTACAGTTACCATCGCTCAGTAAAATTTGTTTTCCTTCAGCTAAACGCAAAACACGTGAAATTTGCCCAATAATTTCTTGATCGATAATAGTTAGAGACGTTTTTTTGAGGTCAAATGGTCCTATGAAACGATGAATTTTCATGATATTGATAATATTATACAATATGGCACGAAAATTAACTAAAAATCAAATACAAAAGTTTCAGAAAGAGGTATGGGATTATTATGGTAAATTTGGCCGCCATGAGCTGCCATGGAGAAAAACAACTAATCCCTATCGTATTTTAGTTTCTGAAATCATGCTCCAACAAACCCAAGTTGAACGAGTGAAAAACTATTATCCAAAATTCCTCAAAGCCTTCCCGAATTGGAAGGCGTTAGCTGCCTCACCCCTGAAAGATTTGCTTTTGATGTGGCAAGGAATGGGATACAACCGCCGCGCCTTATTTTTGGCCCGCGCCGCTCAAGCAGTAATCAAGAGTTATGAGGGCAAATTACCCCGTGAAACTTCAAAGCTTATTGAGTTGCCTGGCATCGGCCGGGCAACCGCTGGAGCCGTTCTTGCCTATGCTTACAATATACCTGTGCCATTTATTGAAACGAACGTCCGCCGCGTTTTTATCTACCATTTTTTCCATGGCAAGAACGGTGTTGATGACAAAGACATTCTGCCACTGGTAGAACAAACACTTCCTAGAGAAAATGCCCGCGAATGGTACTGGGCACTCATGGATTATGGAACAATGCTTAAAGCTACCGTTCCAAACCCTAATCGCAACAGCAAACACTACGTCCGCCAATCTATTTTTGAGGGCTCACGTCGCCAACTCCGCGCCAAAATTTTAAAATCATTGCTTCTGGGTTCTGCCACATTCACCGATTTAGCTCAAAAAACTAATATTGCAGAATTAGACCTCAAAAAATTACTTGCGCAACTCACTGCTGAGGGATTTATAAACAAAGAGAATAATATATACCTCATTAAGACCTAAAAATTTCTAAGAACGTTTTTGAAGGGACATTGACCCGCCCTTTCTCCTTGAGGAGTGCCTTTCCTTTTTTCTGTTTTTCAAGCAGCTTTTTCTTGCGTGTCACATCGCCACCATATAAATATCCCGTTACGTCTTTGCGGCGAGCAGAAATTGTTTCTCGAGCAATTACCTTGCCCCCAATCACCGCCTGCAAAGCCACGGTAAACTGTTGAGGCGGCAAGGCAGTTTTTAGTTTTTCCACCACTCTTTTGCCTTGCTCATAGGCATCACCTTCTTCGACGATTCTGCTAAAGGCCTCTTCCGGATGTCCAGCAATCCAAATTTCCATTTTTACCAATACGGCCGGCCGATACCCTAAGAGAGTGTAATTGAGTGACGCATAGCCTTGGCTAATACTTTTTATTTTATCGTATAAATTTGCTACAATGGCCCGCAGTGGCGCCTCATATTTTATAATCGCCCGTTCTGCGGACAAATAATTAGTTTCCAAATAGTTTCCCCGCACATCTTTTAATACATCCATGAGTTTGCCTACATATCCGGCTGGCGCAATGATTTCCAAAATTACCCAGGGCTCCTGCATTGTTTCTATACTTGAGGGATCAGGCCAATCTGACGCAGAGTAAATAACAATTTCTTGTTTGCGCTTATTGGTGAGTTTGTAAATAACCGAGGGCGTCGAAATGACGAGGCCCAAATTAAATTCTCGCTCCAGCCTTTCAGAAATAATTTCCACATGTAATGTTCCCAAAAATCCGCAGCGAAATCCCCTGCCCAAGGCTTCTTTCATTTCTGGCTCGTAGACCAACGCGGGATCCTGCAATTTTAATTTTGATAACGCTACTTTTAATTGGTCGAAATCATCGGGATTTTCTGGGTAAAAACTGGCGAACACCATTGGGTTTGGTTCTTGATAACCGGGCAATGGCTGGATTTTGGGTGCATTGGGTGCTTGAACTTTGGCAATGGTGTCACCCACCCGCACTTTTCCTGGTTCTTTGATGCCCGTGGCAATGTACCCAATTTCACCGGTAAAAATTTCAGGCTTTGGAACAATAACGGGCGCCAAATACCCCAGTTCTTTTACATCAGCTTGAGTTTTTGTAGCAAGGAGTTCAATTTTTTCTCTGTCTTTCAGAGATCCATCAATGACTCGCACGAGCGCGAGGACTCCTTTAAATGAGTCGTAGGTTGAATCAAAAATAAGTGCGCGGAATTGGTTCTGAGCTGCGTTAGGATTTTTATCTGCGGGTGAAGGAATCTTTTCAATAACCGCCTGCAAAACCTGCTCAACATTGGTTCCCTGTTTAGCAGAAATCCGTAATACTTCTTCGGGTGGAACATCTAAAATTTTGGCGAGCTCTTCAACCGATTCTTCCACCTTTGCCTGGGGTGAATCTATTTTATTGACGACAGGAATAATCACTAAATGCTGTTTTTTTGCCAAATCAATGTTAGCCAATGTTTGTGCTTGAATTCCTTGAGTGGCATCTACTAAGAGCAAGGCACCTTCAACCGCTGCCAGAGACCGTGAAACTTCATAGGCAAAATCGACATGCCCGGGCGTATCTACCAAATTTAAAATATAGTCTTGGCCCTTATACTGATAATTCATTCTCACGGGTTTTAACTTTATGGTAATGCCCTTTTCTTTTTCTAGTTCCATGGAATCTAAAAACTGAGGGGTGATTTTATTGGTCACAATGGTTTTTGTCATATCCAAAAGCCGATCAGCCAAGGTAGACTTTCCGTGATCAATGTGAGCAATAATAGAGAAATTACGAATGTTCTTCATGTTTAGTGCTTACAAAACCCATTTGAGCTAGAATATAGTTTTTGAGATGATGCACCTCATCGATTCGTAAGAAGAAGGCTGTCACAAGATATGCTGCTACTCCAGCGATTCCCACCACGGCCGTCTGCAAAAGCAAGATCAACAATGTATTGCTGCCAAAGTATCCGCCGAAAACCTGCCGCACGCCGTACGAGACTAAAACGCTCATGCTGGTTGCCACAAGTACTTTGCCGACAAAACCTATCACGGGCGTGTATTTTACTTCTTTTACTTTGATCTTGAAAAGTAAGAGCAATACACTGATTTGGATAATAGCATCAAGGGAAATGGCCAAGGGCAAGCCTAAAATCTGAAAGTGTTTAATATCTTGTACTTTTAATGCCAGGGCTATGGCGTCAGCTAAGGCTGTAGAATCTCGGAACTGATGGATAAAATAATACGCTAAGGCCGGTAAAATAACAATGCTCGCCACGCTGACGATAGTGGGAATAAGAGTATTCTTTAATGCATAAAAAGCTTTAGAAACCAAATACACTAACCCTTGAGCGAATAAAGCAAACATGAAGATACCAAAACACGCGGCGGTCAGGCGGGTTGACGTCCAGTCAACCTTCATAGTCCCAAAGACAATGCGCACCAAGTGAGCACGGAGCAAAAAGGCCAAGCCGCTCGCAGGAATAATTAAAAACAAAATCTGGCGGAGGGCCAGATTAAAATGGTCTAAAAATTCCTGACGGTTATTTTTTGAAACAGCCCATGACAGTGCAGGAAAGACCGCTGTGGCAAAAGGAATAGCTACGAGTCCTACAATAGGAGCGGCCAGATCATTAGCCCAGTTAAACATGGTTACAGAACCGGCGAGCAACAAAGAACCGATAGCACTGATAATAATGAAGTTAATCTGGGAAGCAGTAAGTCCAATGGCTCGAGGAATAGTCAGTTTGACCGTCTGGATAAAATCTTTTTCTAAAACGTTAAATGACGGTTTAAAGCGAAAACCAATACTGATAAGGGAAGGGATTTGAATAATCAAATGCAAAAAAGCGCCCAAGACAATGCCGACGGCTAACCCTGAAATGCCCATTGTTGGCACAAAAAAGATAATACCCACAATTGCCCCAAGGTTATATACGATAGGAGCAAGCGCTGTTATCAGGAAACGCTTGAATACCATTAAGACCGCAGAAATAATATTACTCAGGCCCAGCAACAGAGGGCTCAAAAACATAATGCGCGTGAGCATGACGGTTGTTTCTTGTTTGGCAGGTAAGAATCCAGGAGCAATGAGTGAAATAAGATAGGGTGCAAGAATAAACAAAGCACCACATACCACAAGTAATACGACTATGGCCACACTGATAAAATTTGAGAGGTAATGAAAGGCTTTTTCTTTGTCATGCAGTAATTTTTCAGAAAAAATGGGGATAATAGCCACTGAAATTGCCCCCATCATTAAAACAAGAGCCACAAAATCAGGGATGCGGAACGCCATATAATAAGCATCTAAAGAATTGCTGACGCCAAACGCGCCGCTGAGGAGACGGTCGCGCACGAGGCCCAACATGAAACTCAAAAAAGAAGCTGCAGAAATAATGCCTGCCGCTAAGCTTATTTTTTCTGTGCGATGATCAGAAATGTTTTTAAAAAATTTCATCATAAAGGATAAAATACCCAATTTACAATATACAATTTACAAATAATATTAAAATCCTAATATCTAGTCCTTAAACTTTGGTTTGCTTTTTTCTAAAATTGAAGTAAATATTTTCCTTAATTCTATTCCTTCTTGGATTATTAATTTTTTCTCTTCGGCAATCTCTGCAGTATTAGTATCACATAATCGTAACCACAAACAACTTTCCTTAGTTTCTTTACGACAAATTCTAATTCTCATAGAAAAGTCCTTATTTCCAAGAGCTTCATTAGCTTCAATATAATTGGCCGCCTGCGAACCAGAAGAACGTATTAATTGTTTTCCATATTCAAGATTAGAAACTATTTTTGGTAATTTTTTTACAAAATCCCTACACCTTTCAGCAAATAAAGCTGTTCTTTCTTCTAAATCATATGGCTTTGAATTTGGTTTTTCGGACATTAGAATTTTTTTGTATATTGTGTATTGTTTATTGTATGCTCGCATTATTCGACTTGTCGAATAATGCCTATTGGTGTTTGTTCATCTGATTGTCCTAAAGGATTGTCTTTAATAACTTTAGCTACCAGTTTTTTATCTACTCCCCTGCTTGCTCCTAAAATATTTACCCCCAGATCATTGGCGTCAACAATGGCAACGGCACAACTTAACATATCTGCAATGCGTTGAGAAATTTCGCCCGCTTGCAACGGCCCTTTTGAAATGTGGGTGTTATAGGGGGGAATGGCATATGGCACCGCTCCATCAATGGAACGCGCCTTATGTCCTGCAATAATATAAAAAAGGCCGCGCACACCAATAAGTTTTCCTAGTGCCCCCACAAGACTCGCTACTAAAATTCTGGTAATACCCACTTCTTCTATAGCCAGCTGCATAGTTTCGGGCGATCCAAGACCAATGCCGACGGGTGTTTTCATGACAAAGCGTGATAAAAATTTTGCCAGAGAAGATGGTTTAACCAACTCTAATGGATATGAGCGCCCCTGCGTTATAGCCACCGCTTTTTCAGAAATAAAAACAATATCGTTGGGCTGGATATAGTTTTTGACGGAATCTACGACAATATTTTCAATTTTCTTGTCATCAGGGGTAATTAATTTGGTTTTTACCGGGTAGCGAGCGAAACTGCGACTATCTACCTTGATAACCAAATTTTTCCCTTTGTTTGGCTGCAAATTCATATATGAATAATAGTATGTTTGGTATGCTTTTACAACGAGATTGACATATTTTAAAATAAATGTTAAAAGTGGTCATGCAGCGAACTTACGGTGTCTTGTTATAAAAATAACTAACCAGGATTTGTTCGCTATCGTTTTTGGCGAAACTTAACAATTCTTGTTGCTATGCAACTACCCTCTCGATGTTTCGCCTTCCCCCTGCGCTTTGGCTTGCCAAAGCGCAGGGACCTAACTCGTAAAACTGGGTGGACTTGTGACTAGTTGCCTTCAATAGGCTAAGACAAGCTTGTCTACCCATGCTCTTTCCAGCGGACTATTGGATTGGTGTCTTTAAAAGACTCTGTAGTTCGTGTCCGCTTTAAACAATAGAGATGAACTAGAACGCGACTGTCCTTGTAGGACTTGGACAATGAGGTTCATCTTCTCTCTTGGCGAAACTATGGGTCCGTTGTTCTTAACAGAACTCCTGGGTTTATGTTTCGCCTCTTCTCTTAAGAAATAAAAGGTTTTATTTTTTAAGAGAAGACACTAAGCCGTGAATGTCTTTAAAAGACTAACCACGAGATGTGTTTTCGAAATTAGGTGAAACTAAGTATGATGTGTCATCTAAAGGACTGGACATGGGCTGTTTCACCTTCAAATGGGCAGACTAGAGAGGTGTTGTTCTTTCATGAACTAATTTGGCTATGTCTGCCCCTATTCTTTCTAAGCGGACTATCGGGTTGGTGTCTTTAAAAGACTCAGTTGCTCGTGTCCGCTTCCAATAAAAGATGAACTAGGGGGATGATGTTCTTCAAAGAACTCAGCGTTCGATGTTCATCTTCCTTGGCGAAACTACGGGACCGCTGTTCCTAACGGAACTTTTGAGTTTGTGTTTCGCCCTCTTTTTAAAAGAATCAAAGCTTTGATTCTTTTAAAAAGAGCACTAGAGCAGGCATGTCTTTAAAAGACTAATGAGTACCTGTGCTCTTAAAAATTAGGTGGAACTAACACTCCTTTGCTCTGAAAGAGCTATTACATGGATGTTCTACCTTCTAAAACGGATAGACTAATTTGTAGATGTTTTTCAAAAAACTAAGCTACTCATGTCTTTTCGTTGCTCTTTCCAAGCGGACTTTTTTCCCACTGTCTTTAAAAGACTTGGATCAAGGTGTCCGCTTTCAATGATAAAGATGAACTAGGGGCATGATGTTCTTCAAAGAACTCAGCATTCGATGTTCATCTTTCACTCTTGGGCGAAACTACAGAAAAGATGTTCTAAAAAGAACTTTCCTTCCGTTGTTTCGCCCCCTCTTTTTAGAAATTAAGTATTTAATTTCTAAAAAGAGGGTACTAGGACGCACATGTCTTTAAAAGACTATTGAGTTACTGTATCCTCGTTCTTTTACAACCAACTGTCCAGACAAAGCCAAAGCAGGGTTGTTTTGGCAGAGTCGGACTTATCAGAAAGGGGTGTCACATGACACTGAACAGCAACCGAGTGATTGGGATCCGCCACCGCCGCAAGAAAACGGCAGAAGGCGAGGCACGGCCGACGACCGTGGCCATTGTGGCCAACGGAAAAACGACGTGCTACGACCTGGAAACGGAAACGGATGAACTGGATTTCCTCCTCCACCGCTTCCCCATTGATTGGGAGAACGTGGGCGACAACGATGTCGTGTGGTTTGACGCCGAAAAGGCGCCCAACGGCGTTCGTCCGCACCAATGCAAGTGGAAGAAGATTTCCAAGGACGACGCTGCAACGTTGCGGAAGAACCACGTTCGTATGACGGAGGAACGCTTCGAAAAAGTGATCAAGGTTCCGTGCGCATTCGAAGGGCTCAAGCAGGGTGACCGCATAGCCATGGTCCTGGGAGGATCAGGAGATCGTTTTGCCTCGGCTCTTTCGCGTCGGGGTGAGAGCGTGGAAGCCGAAGTTTTTCGGATTCCCCCACTCTTTCTTTCCCAGCACCGCGGCCAAGCCAGCAAAGATGACGACCACAAGCTCTTGGCAAAACTACTCCAGGAGCAGAGTGGCCTGTTCCACAAACTGATGCTCAAGGACCGCCAGCTCATCAAGGTCAAAGAAGTGTTCTTTCTGCGTCAGGATGCCCAGCGTGCCCGCATTGGATGCGAGCAACGCCTCCACCAAGCTCTCGTAGGCCGAGTATTCCTCACCGAAGAGGGAAACTACCCAGAGGGCACCATCGAGGACATGTTTGACCAGATCAAGGCCAACGATACCATCTTGAAAGGCCTTCTCGCTGAAGAAAATCGGCGAGAAGGAGAACTCAAGAAGGCAGTCCAAAGCCTCGAAGTTTGGAAACATGTCTTCGAACAAATCGAAGGATGCGGTGAACGGATTGCGGCCGGCCTCATTATCGCCATCGGCGATATTCGGCGGTTCGCAGTACCCCTCAATGGCACAGACATGCATGGCCGCAGCAAGGCAATTATGAAGACCTGTGCCAAGGTCAAGGCCATATGCGGAGCACACCTGGAAGAAGGGAAATTCCCTCGCCGACGCGCGGGCAAGGTTGCCAACTGGAGTCCCCTGGCACGACAGTCATTGTTCTTGCTGGGTGACCAGTTCAACCGACGGCCAGCGTCGGATTGGGGCAAGAAATTGCTCTGGAAAAAAGAGCAGTTGCGGCTTGCCCATCCTCAACCGGTAGACGTTGAGGTTGTGTTCAAGAAAAGCGGTCACATCGGCACATTGCTCTGGGAAAAAGAGCAGTTGCGGCTTGCCCATCCTCAGCCGGTAGACATTGAGGTTGTGTCCAAGGAAAACGGTCAGACTGTCACCAAGAAGGTGAAACGCTACACGGACGGACACATCCATAAGATGGCTCAGAAGTGGTGCGCCACGAAGTTCGTGGAGTGGGTGACCAGGCAGTGGCTGCGACTCGAGAAAGTCTACGAAGGTTAGACTTTGGCCGTACTGTGCTAAGGCACTACGATTTGCATGTCTTACCTTCACCCCGACGGTTGGAAAACCAACCGCCGGGGACCCTATAACTAAAAAGCGGACTACAAAGCGGTTGTCTTTTAGAAGACTACACAGCACATGTCCGCTCCCTTTCTGAAAGCGAAACTTGATACTCGCTGTCTACCAAGACTAGGATTGCTATGTTTCGCTCGGCCCTTGCGTGTTCACACATGCAAGGGCTTTTTTATTCTCGAAAATTTGACGTGATACTCGTAAAATGTTATTCAAATTACAAGTGGACTCGACACCTGTTGTTGGTAACAACTATAAGGAGCGTGTCCATCATTGGCGAAACTTATGCTTCATTGTCGCTATGCCACTTTGCCTGTTGTGTTTCGCCAAAACTTGGATAGACTAACTTAGGATTGTTTAGAAAACTAATCCCTCAATGTCTATCCATTGCTCTTTCCAAGCGAACTATGAATGGGGTTGTCTTCAAAAAGACTAGCCTGCCAATGTTTGCTATCAGTAGCAATAAAGGTGAACTAGAGTGCGGGTGTCCTTAAAGGACTTGCTGGTGGATGTTCATCTTCAACTTAGGCGAAACTAACGAGGTATATGTTCTCACAGAACTTACTAGAGTATGTTTCGCCCTTGCTTCTTCTACAACGAAGGCTAGACTAGAATATCAATGTGCTCAACAGCACTATCGTCGAAGTGTCTTGCCTTAGCCATACAAAATCAGGTAGACTTGTGCCCGGTTGTTCTTACAGAACTAAAGGACGCGTGTCTGCTCTCTTTCTTAAGGCGAAACTCACGATCAATTGTCTTCAAAAAAGACTAGAAGTTTGGTGTTTCGCTTCGGACCATCCATGATACTTTGTATTTGGATGGTTTTTTATTTATTTGACAATATATTATTAAAATAGTAATATAAAGCCAGATAAGCAAGATGAGTGATTGCTCTCCAATGTAAATCGGAGGGAGGAAAGTCCGAACTCCCACTTCCAGAAATGGGGTTAAAAAAGTAGTGGCTAACAGCCACACGCGGCAACGCGCGAGGTGCGAACAGTGACGCCAAAGCCGAAAGGCAATGGCACCCTTCGGGGTGAGTTCCATAGTAATATGGGAATGAAACGGCTAAATCCTTACTGGGTGCAAGAACAAACCCTTCGACAAGCTCAGGGTAAAGCCTGAAAAAGTTCTTTTATGAATTTTGCTGTCAAAGGAGCAAAGTAGTTCGCCAGAGGCAAGTAGTAATATTTGTCCCAGATAGATAATCACATAATACAGAATTCGGCTTATAGTCTTGCTTGTCTAACAAAAAAATCGATTTCTAATCGATTTTTTTGTTGTTTAACTCCCGGAGTTAAACAATTGTATTAGAATAACTTTTGACTTTCTCCATGGGAGTCCAATGCTTCGTTAACCATCCGATCTGCCTCTCTATTCTTTTCACGCGGGATTGCTTTGAATTTTACCGATTTAAAATCTATTTTTAAATTCCAGATTTCGATAAAGAATTTTTGGATATTTTCATTTTCAATTTTATACTTGGCATTCATTTGATTTACTAAAAGCTCTGAATCGCTTCGTATTTCAACATCAGCAACCGCAGCCATCGCTTTTCCAAAAAGAGCTTTAAATTTTTTAAGGGCATAAATAACCGCCTGATATTCTGCATCGTTATTAGTGAGGTTATCACCCAAATATTCCCCAAATTCCTTGATCATTTGCTCTTTTTCATTGCAAAATACGACCCCAATGGCAGCTTTGCCCGGATTTCCCCTACTTCCGCCATCGGTATAAATAATTATTTTCTTCATCGGGTGAAATATTTTATTAACCCTTTTTTAAAATCCTCTAAATTTTCATTTTTGACGCGGAAGCCCGAGGCTTTGGGGTGGCCGCCGTAGGTTATTAATAAATCACTGCAAGATTTCATTGCTTCCACGGAGTTTTGGCCTTCTTTGAGGCTCCGCACAGAGCCAGCTGACTCTTTGTCCATTTTTTTAAAAATAAATGTTGGCTTTTGGTATTTTGAAGCAATAATTGATGCCACTGACCCCGCCAACACGAGCCGCCACGCCGGATCTCCTTCAAACACAATTGGCTGCTCTGGATTCTGAGCTATCCGCCGCTCTACTTCTGAGACAATTTCCTGAATTTTTTGCTGCTTTAACTGAATTTTTGCCAATAATCCTTCGGCAATATTTTTGCACCTATCTTGCGATGAGGTCGTTAAAAGCTCGTACGATTCATTTTTAAAATCAACGGACTCAGCTACCCCTAAGGCTGCAATGACAGAGAGATAATTGTTTTCCGCCGCCTTGCCCTCTCCAATAATTTCCAGAAGTGCTCGCAATCCCGGCCGAAACGTATTAGGTAATGATCTTAAGCCACCTTGAACAAATAATTTATTATCTTCAACTTGCGGAACCATGTCGGCAATAGTCGAAAGAGCTGCAAGTTCTAAAAGGCTGTTTTTAAGGCTCAAAGACATGTTTGGCAACAATTCTTGGCAGAGTTTAAAGGTAATGCCCCCATTACACAATTCCTTGAAAGAAGTAGTATCACCAGGCTGATAGGGATCAATAATTATTTTAGCTGCAGGCAACTGGCCGATGAGCTGATGATGGTCAACAATAATAACTTCAAACCCCATCTGATTCAACGAATCAACTTCTTTAACATTGGCAATCCCCAAATCCAGAGTAATAAACAGACAGGGTGATTTATCTTTGAGAAACTCAATTGCTCTCATATTAACCCCATAACCATCTTCTTCTCGGTTAGGGAACATGACTAAATCCACCTGGCCACCTACATTTTTAATGGCTTCCTGCAATAAAACAACCGAGGCGACTCCATCCATATCAGAGTCTCCATAGAGAATTATTTTTTCCTTATTTTTGACCGCCTGCTGTATGCGATCAGCCGCCTCTGTTAAATTTTTGAGTTTATTGTTTGCCATAATCTAACGCCGAAAGTCCCGGCAGTTCATCTCCAGCCAGATAGCTAAGCATTGCGCCGCCGCCAGTGCATACATAACTGAACTTTGATACCAGCTTTTCTCGTTCTAAAAATTCTGCTGTTTCGTCCCCTCCGACTACCGAAAACGCTCCGCTCTCAACAATTGCCTTGGCGATTTCTAAGCTTCCCTTTTTATGAACTTCATCTTCAAATTTTCCGAAAGGGCCATTCCAGAACACCGTTTTGGCAGTTACTATTTTTTCTTTGAATTTCTGTATTGTCTCATCGTTAATATCAAGCGCATCTAAATCTCCTGTCGGGTGAATAATTTTTTCTCGAAACTTAAACTGGATTTTTTTCTCTCGTATTTCTTTTTCTATTAATCCTCCCACAATAACGAAATCAGCAATTGCCGAAAATTCTTCTATAAACTTTGCTTTTGTTTCAATCTTGGCGCCTCCAACAACAGCGACCAGGGGTCTGGCCGGATTTTGCAGTATTTTTTTGAGCATCTCTATTTCTTTTTCTAACGTTATTCCTGCTGCCGATGGCAGATATGTAGTAACCGCAACCATTGAAGCGTGAGCTCGATGGGAATTGGCAAAGGCGTTATTTACATAGATATCACCCAAACCAGCAAGCTGCTTGGCAAATGCCAGGTCATTATCGGTTTCTTCTTTATGGAATCGCAGATTTTCCAAGAGCAGAATCTGGCCTGGCTGTAGTGCCGCCACTAAATCATTAACGTCTTTTCCTACGCAATCTTCGGCTTTGAGTACAGGAATTTTGAGATATTCTTCAAGTTTTTTTTGAACGGGTGTCAGCCTTAGTGATTCAACAACTGTGCCGTTGGGTCTCCCTGCGTGCGCCATCAAAATAATTTTTGCGTTGTTTTGTAAAAGATATTGAATAGTCGGCAGAGATTCTCTGATCCTAAAGTCATCGAGGATTTTTAGGCCAGTCATAGGCACATCAAAATCGCATCTTACCAAGATGCGTTTTTGAGCAACATCAAAGTCTTTGAGAGTTTTCATTATAAATCAATTTTTTCCCCCGGCTTAATTAAGCCTTTTTGAGACTGATCTTTTTTCTCAGGAGGATTTTGTTCTGGCACTGGTTTTTGTTCTTCTGCGTCTTCCTCTGATTTTTTGGCCAGCGATGCTTCTAAGGCTTTTTTCAGGTCAGCTAAATTGATTTCTTTGCGTTTTACCCTGCCGCCCAAAACATTTGGGCGAGCCTCGCCTCTTGGCGGGAGTGGAGCCGAAGGGTTTGGCCGCGGAGGTTCGTTGCTCTGGGGACGAACGCTTTGAGCCTTTCTTTGAGGAGTAAAGGAAATACTTTCTCGGCGCGGGGGCTGGGGAGCTCGTGGAGGTTGCGAAGATTGCAAAGACTGCGGAGCCGGCGGACGCGGTTTATCATTCTGTTGTATCTTTTTTAGGCACGACTTGCAATAGACAGGCTTGCCTTCTTTGGGTTCAAAAATAACTTTAGTCGGTTTGCCGCAATTAGAACATATCGCATCGTACAGTGTTGTTGTGTTTTCTTGGTTCATTGCAACAGTATTGCTGGAAACTTTAGGCGCAAAACTGAGCCCCGTTTTTGGCTGGAGAGGATCGGACTCGGTCCACCGGGTAATTTTTTCTTCCACAATTTCTCGTGTGACTCCGTAGCGCTCTCTCGAAGCATTAATAATTTTTTCTCGATTTGACTCTGCCAGAGGCGTCGGCGGCGGCACTGTTTGAGCTGAAAAAGGATGAGAGGCAATGCCATCGATCATTAACTTTACATACACATTATATTTGGGCAGGTTAACCAAATCTTCAGCGGTAAATTCAGGCGAAAATTCTTTTTCTAAAAATTCAGCGTCCTCGGCTCCGACACGGAACACCGCCATGGTTCCCACGTTCCCAAAGACCGCGTCGCGGACTATTTCATCCATTTGGGTGATGTATTGGTGCCCCACAATTAAATTCAGCCGGTATTTGCGAGCCTCCGAAAGAATATTAGCAAACGACTCGGTGGCAAAGTTTTGAAACTCGTCAACATACAGATAAAAGTCCCGCCGCTGTTCCTCGGGGATATTAACCCGAGACATAGCACCCAACTGCAACTTGGTAATCAACAACGCCCCCAAGAGTCGTGAATTATCTTCGCCGATTCTACCCTTAGACAAATCCAAAATCAAAACCTTCCCCTCATCCATGATTTTGCGCATATCAATGGTGGACTTGGTCTGACCGATAATATTACGGATAAGGGCATTGGAAATGAATTGACCCACTTTGTTTTGAATGGCGGCGGTTGCTTCAATTTCATATCGCTGGGTGTACCGCGCATACTCAGTAACCCAAAAGGATTTAACGATCGGATCTTTGACTTTTTCTACTACTTTTTTGCGATATTCGACGTCGGCAAGCATTCGGTTTACGCCTAATAAGGTTGAGTCAGGGTATTCTAACAACGCCAAAATAGTATTGTTTAAAATGTATTCCATTCTTGCGGACCACACGTCCGGCCATACTTTCTTAAACACCGCCATAAGGCCGTTGGCCACTAAGTGCCGGTACCGAAAATCTACCTTTTCCATGACGTTAAAGGCAATGGGGAAATCCAAGTCAGCGGGATTAAAAAAGATGATATCGTTAACGCGGTGAGGTGGCACGAAATCAAGGAGTTTTTCAGCGCCTTCACCATGCGGATCCACATAGGCTATCCCACGGCCGGCCTGAATGTCTTGAATAGCCATATTTTCCATAAGATTTGACTTACCCATGCCGGTTTTTCCGATGGTATAAAAATGGCGCCGACGATCGTCGAGTTTAATACCAAACCTTTTCCGCTGATTGCGGAACGAGGTTAAGCCAAAAAAAGTAATGTCGTCGTTATTATTCATAGTGAAATAAAATATACAATAAACAATTCACAATATACAAGGAATACCTAATCTTAAAATTCTAAATCCAAAACGTTTTTTGAATTTAGTTACTGTAATTTGGAATTTGTTTGTAAATTGTATATTGTAAATTGGAAATTCCTCAAATCTACCTACTCGGTAGGTAGATTTGATGGGGGGCCACCCTTCTTTGATTCGACTCTCTGGAGTGTCGGTATGGCCAATCCTCCTACTTTCAATGGGAAGTGAAAGATAGTAGCCATTTCTTCGGTGTTAAGCAGTAAACACTCTTTGGTTCTGTTCGGGAATAACGGGGTAAACCGCTGGATATAATTACGGAATTGCCTTCGTGCGCGCAGGAAGGGAATGCGCTTTCTGAATACATATTGGGTTTTGGGCCGCGTGGTTGTCGTAAAGCGAATATAATTCATGTGCTCTGTATGAAAATGCGAGAAATATGAGCGGGTCAATGTTTTGTGGCTTGATTTGAACTTTTCCCGGCTAGCCACATAGAGCCCCCGAAGATTAACCCGGAAGGCGGGTTTCTTTATTTTATTTTCTACTTCCGTTAAGATCTCCCTTTCTCCGGGGGTAAGTATCATTTCGTTTTCCCCCTCTTCTGATCGAGCCAAGTCTTTCCACTCATATGTTGCCTTTTCGCCCTTTCCTTCTTTATGGGGCCCCATAATCACCTCTCCCAATGAGTGAAAGACCTCATCCATTAACGTCACTTTCACCTTCTTAGGACGACGAGATATTTTGGCAATTATATCATCGGCACTTTTTCTGAGTTCTGGGGTATCTTCTTCGGTAACAGTCATTATAATAAACTGAACCCAGAATTGCTCACCCGATCCCAACTTTGACATAGCTTCAAGTAAGCTGGCCAGGGGATCCATTCTTTTTTCCTCGGTTTGGATTTTTTCTCCCTGTGGCTCAAAGAATTTCTCGTAGGTCTTAATAGGCAAAGCGGGCTGCTTCCCCTTACCTAAAATAAAATCTTCGCCATAGACATCCCACTCTTGATTGGGAATATTTTGAGGAACATCTTTGGTATAATCAGGAACTTCATGAACTTCTAAATCAGGGTAATGAGCGTAGAGGCTTGATTCTAAAACCCCCCGATGACTGTCAGTTACCCGCGCGAAAAAATGGAGCTGGCCTTCAATACTGGCAATTTCAAACGACATCCATTCAGGCTGATAAGGCATAATACCTTCAAACCACGCCTCACGCCATGAGGGAGGGCTTAAAAGGGTTGGCCACAATACCGTAAACACATCCTCCATCGCTTTGATAGGAGCAAGGCTTTCTTTTGGGGGAATCATTTCCAAGACCACCCATTTTCTGTTGGCATAATTAAAGTCCCATTGAATCCACCAAATGTATAATTTTTTGACCTCAAGAGCCAAAAAACAGGGAGCAAACACCCACCACCACGGCCGGGTAAAGGGCAGCCAGATAACAATGGCCATGGCAATAATCCACCAGAGACAGCTGATGATGATACTATCTATTCCCTTAAGCCAAAAAAAGTATTGTGAAAACTTGGTGGCCATATGATCTAGGTAAGTTCTTTAAGAATAGTGGGTACATATTGAAGGATTGCAATAAGGGCGACAACAAACGATCCCGCCAGGAAAAACTGAAAGGTAAAAAAGAGGGGGACAATAATATAGGACTCTTTTGTTTCATGCCAATAGTACGAAAGCAGGAAAAATACCGTATAAAAAATAAGGGTGGTTGTGAGTAAAATAAGAATTGAGATCACTATGAGTGACATTGTGTTATTATACCAAAAAAGCGCAGCTTCTGACAACGACAAACAAAAACTGGTCCGACCGCGGTCGGACCAGTTTTTGAATAAATCATAGATATTAGGCCGTTTGTGTTTCTCTCAAGAAATATTTGCCTTCGGGAGTCTTTTGGAAGTACTTTTTGTTGTTGAGGTTAATAAGAACGGTATTCTTTGCCACGAGCCTCTGTAAGAGTACTTCTTTAACCACATCTTCCTGGCCAGCCCCCTGTTTTTCGGTCAGAACTTTCGTAATAACATCCTTAATGGTTCCGGGGAAATATCCCCAATCTTTCAACGCATACGTTCCCCTGCCCACCAAGACAAACCGATTGTCTTTAATAAGTTCATTGTGAACGGTTTGAGCATGGGCTTTCTTCTCAGGAGAAGAGAGTTCAAGCTTGTCAATAAATTCAGTGATGGTGCGGAAATGCAATGGCTTTTGTTCTTTTTTAAGAACCAAAAAGGCTTTATCTCTGACGCCTCGAGGTTTCACTTCTGGCCAATCAACCAATCCAATTTTTCCTTCTTTAGTTTCTTGGATTTTCTTTGAAATTTCCAAGTACGATGAGATTATTTTTTCGTCCAAATTATACTTTGAGACAAACATCGAAAAGACTTCCTGTTTTTCGAGGATTTTTCCATGAGCTTTAATATCTCCAACAAGCGTGCCAAGAGTCTCTTTGATAGATGTTCCACCATCAGGGCTTGTTGACCAGAAATAGTGGTAGTCTTTTTTGCCGCATACCTTAGAGAACTGTTCTCCCCCAATAGTCAGTAAAAAGAGTACGTAGGGCGTGTTTTTTGCGCCTCCTAATTCAGAGAGAGCAATGTCTTCTTTCTTGAAACCGCCGTGCTGGGTGAAGTAACCTTGCAACTGAGTAAAGATGGTTTCGAGAGCTTCTTTGTTATGTTTACGCACATAATTAAAACCAGCCTCTTCGATTTGGCGTACCCGTTCGCGGGTGATTTTAAGGCTTTTGCCGATCGATTCAAGGGTTTCGGGCTCCTGGGCTCGGACGCCAAAACGCCTGTCAAAAATGTTCTTTATTTTTGGCGACAGGCCTTTGGTAAGTTTTGTATATAGTTGAGAATTAATAGTTTCCATATTTTAGACCCACTCATCAGATATCCTTTCTACTATTCCGATCTTGATCGAGAATCCTCGATTTAATCGGGACAACCTGCGTTTCGTGACGAACAATATCTAATGAGTGGATCTTGTTATTAATAAATCAAGGTTACCATATTACTTTTTTTGTGTCAAGCCTCAACCTTTTTAAAGCTCTTTTTGCTATCGAGCGCGCCTTTTTTCTGTCCATGTATTCCAGCTTACCAACAGGGGGCCGGCAATAAAAATGGATGAATACGCTCCCGAGCCAATACCAATAATCAAAGCTAAAGAAAACCATTTGAGGGTTTCTCCGCCAAAGAAAAATAATGACACCATAACTACTAACACGGTGGCCACGGTACTTAATGAACGGCCAACGGTTTGGTTCAAACTAGCGTTAACCGTTTCTTCAAATGAGTTCATGCCCTTGCGCAAAATATTTTCTCGAATACGATCAAAAATAACAATGGTGTCGTGGACCGAAAATCCTAAAATAGTCAGCAAAGCGGCAACAAGGGGAATGGTGATTTCAGCGTTATAGAATTTGCCTAATAAAGAAAAAACGCCCAGAGGAATAACAATGTCATGAAAGAGGGAAATTAAAGAGGTAATGCCATATTTCCAGGAAGCCACAGGGCGCGATACCTTGCGGAAGGCAAGGGCAATGTAGACGGTAATAGCCAAGAGCGCCATAACAATAGCAATTTGTGTTTTTCTCTTGAGCTCATTGCCTACCGAGGGGCCAATATATTGAAAGCTTTTTTCTTGGGCAGGAGCGAGCTCCTGTAACTTGGCGAGGATTTTTTGGTGTGTTTCTTCATCAACGCCTTGAAACTTGAGAATTGCTCCCTTGGCGCCCGTTGGCTGAACAGTTACTTGCCCGAGGTTAAACTCAGCAAGATGTTGTGAAATTTGGTCATTTTGGGGCCTGTTGTCGGCAAACTCCACTTGCATATTGGTACCGCCGGAAAACTCAATGCCAAATTTCAAGCCAAAGACAACTAAAGAAGCAATTGAGGCAGCAATTAAAATTCCTGAAAAAATGTAGTAGATTGTTGAGTATTTGGTAAAATTAAATGTCATAAAATTATAATATCCACTTAATCTTTTCTAATCGTTGGCCCACAAATACTTGCAGTAAAACTCGGGTAATAAAGATGGCTGAAAACATGCTCACCAAAATACCAATAGCCAAGGTCAACGCAAAACCTTTAATAAACGAGGTTGAGACCAAAAACAAAATAGCGCAGACAATCAGGGAATTAAGGTTACTATCGCGGATTGACGGCCACGCCCGGCTAAATCCCTCTTGAATAGCCAAAGCTACCCCTTTCCCCTGCTTGAGTTCTTCTTTCATGCGCGCAAAAATCAAAATATTAGCATCCACCGCCATGCCAATGGATAAGATAAATCCACCAATACCCGCCAAAGTTAAGGTAACCGGGATAAGTTTAAATAATGCCAAAACCAGGATTACATATATAATCAAGGCAATTGAGGCCAAGAGCCCCGGCAAGCGGTAAAAAATAATCATAAAGGCAATCACTGCGACAAAACCCAAAATTCCCGCCCACAAAGATTTTTGCAATGACTCTGATCCGAGAGTCGGCCCAACAGTTTCTTGAGAAATAGGCTGGCCAATTTTTACCGGCAAAGCTCCCGAGTTCAACCGGCGAGCAATATCATTAGCTGTTTTAGCAGACATATTACCAGTAATAACTGCTTTGCCGCCGGTAATTTTATCTTGAACAATCGGGGCATAGAGATCATTTGTATCAATGATGTTATCGCTGGTGGTATCAATAATAGAAGCGCCGTCAAGAAAAATGGCAATTGGTTTTTGAATATTGCGGCCAGTAATTTCTTCAAAGAGTTTAGACCCTTCAGAGTCAAACATGAGCTGAATTAAAGGTTTGTAGGTTGTCTGGTCAAACTCAACGGTAGCTTTTGATAAATATTTTCCCGTTAATTCCGTGGGCTTAAAGTAGGGATTTTGCATGATCAATTCCCAGTCTTTTATTTTGGTAATATCTTCATTTTTTTCCTGAGCAGCCTGCACTTCTTTCATTTTGTCTAAAATAACTTTTGTTTCTTCTGGCGATCTTTGTTCATCAAATTCCAAATAGGGAGTCTGGCCGATTGTTTCAATAGCTTCTTTAACATCTTTAACTCCCGGAAGCTCCACGACGAGCCGGTCGTCCCCCTGAATTTCAACCACTGGCTCTGAAACCCCAAACAGGTTCACTCTTCGCTCAATAACATCTCTCAAACCCTGCATAGCCCCAGATTTGTCGTCCACCGTACTTAAATCAGCTTGATACACCAAATTGACCCCACCTTGCAAATCAAGTCCTAATACATAGGGTTTTGTCCAAAAATAAGGGACTTTCCAGCCAGTTTTTGCATTAAAAAAATCTACCCCTTTGTTAAGGTAATCAGGGTAGACAAAATTTGCAGCTATCAAGGCTAAAATAAAAATGCCAATAAAAATCCAGTATTTTCGCTGCATAATATATGTTATGCTACTATATCCTTTAAAAAAAGCAAGGGTTGCCCCTTACATTTTTTCTAAAATTTTGAGTTCGAGTTTATCGGTATCGGTGTCGTACAAAGCAAAACATGGTTTGTATCGCTGTCCGGCCAGTTCACCCGGATTCACCAAGCGACACGGACCAATCCTCTCTTCCCATGGCCGATGGGTATGGCCGTAAAAAACTAAATCGTACTTGCCAGACTCAGCCAATTTTTTTGCCAAATCCGGGTAATGAACAGCAGTCACTCGTTTGCCTCCCAAATCAAGTTCTATGGTATCTGGTACATTATCTAAATCAAAATCCCCGTTTCCTCGGACAAAGGCAATGGTTCCCTTAAATTTTTTAGTTGCCTCATCAATGGTTTCTTGGTTAGTAATATCCCCACAGTGTACAATAGTATCAATTTTTTCTGCATTCAAAAAATCAATCACTTTGTTAAAGTTTGTGGTATTGTCGTGCGTATCTGAAACAATGGCGAATTTCACCCCGTTAGAAGTCTGGGCAAAATGCAACGAGATCCGTCCTCGTCAACGAGGCCGGGTCTCGTTGGTAGTATTTTGCTTGCACTTGTTAATTATTTTGATAAATATAAATACCCCATTAGAACTATTATCACTCCATCCTAACTTCTAACGGGGTTCACCCCGTTAGAAGTTCACCCGAGCATTATTCCATAAGAATAACTAAGGCGAAGCCGCCTTTGGCTATCATTATTAGTACTACCACTGCTTTGTTGCAAACTTCTAACGGGGTTCATACATTTTTATCTTTAAGCTTTGCGAAAAGAGGCCGGTACATATCGTCTTCAATACTTATACGTAACTCATCTTTATTGATTTTTTCACAAAATTGTATGGGAGCCTCCTTGATAATCGCCAGTGGTTGCTGTTCCGCCCCCTCACCCATTACCAGTACCGCTGCCGTGGCCAGGCTATCAGCAACATCGGTGCGCGAAAACTTAAATTTTCTGCCAAAAATATCGGGCTTGCCAATATAATCTTTAACGCCGTAAAATCCCGCGTACCCTAAAGCCACTCCATTGACTCCCGAGCGCAACGGTATGGTACGACTATCGGTAATAATAACACCCAACTTTTTAATGCCATATTTTTGCTGCAATTTTTTGCGTAAGAGGTGAGCTGTCTTAAAACTGTCTTGTGGCAACAGTATGAGCTTGCCATTGGCGTTTGACTCATCAATGCCCGCGGCAGCCATAATCATGCCGTCTTTAATAGTGAGCCACACATATTTGGTCAGTATAGCAAATTGGCTTTCTTTTTTTATTAACGTTTCTTTGGTTTTATTATTTTCAATAACCGCAGTCCTTTTTTCTGCTAGAGCAACTATTTTTGACGTGACCACTACCACTGACTTTTCGGGCAATTTTTTAATATAGTGCACAATAAAAGAGAGGAGATCTTCCCCTTCTTTAAAAACCCTTGTTTTAATTGGTTCGGTAATCATTCTCTTATTTTACTACAATGTGGCATTATTACACGGGCAAAAGAACTTTAGCAAGTCACATAAAAAAAGCCTTGGAAATTCCAAAAGCTTTACTAATGCCGTAATGATCTTCGAATAAGCCATTCTATATCATCAGAGGTTTCGATCTCTGCTTTTTCAGGCAATAAAAATGTAAAAGTGTGGGCGTTCGCAGGAATTATCCTACGAATCATGCATATACTGCGTTGCTCCATTAGTGTTTTGAACGGAATTTCTTGAACCCCTACGTAGTTAGTTGCATGAATCATGGTATTTGGCTGACTAACTAAGCCAACATGATTAATTCCTATTCTGTTTCTGTCAGTTGTAAAAATAATATCCCCTTCAGTAGCTTTATCAACGTCAACCGCTTCGCCTAATGTTTGCCAAAGAAAAAGATTTCTGGGCAACCAAATGCCACGAAGACCATAGAGCCATTTAATAAAGCTCGAACAATCGATCACTGTGGGTGCCTTACTCATGCGTGCGCCTTTTTTGTACTTTGATTTACCAATGAACTCACGGGCAATTTTTATGATATTAGGTTTGTCAGATGGTTCTAAAAATCCTTTTTTAACAAGTATATCAATTATCTGACCAGCTGAAATGTCCATATCAGGTATCATAAGAGTAAAAGCACAACGATCGCCGACTTTTTGGTATATCACAGTGAGCCTCCTTTCTTGTTAAAGGGCGAGATTAGACACATGCTACCCAAACTATAAAAAATTATCAATCCAGTTCTTTTAATTCGTATTTTGCTACCTTATTCTCCTCATCAAAGACAAAATTCCCGGTGAATTTTTTATTTTGCAAAAATAGGGGAAGCCAATATCCATCACTCGACCACATGGTTTCGTAGGGAATTTTATCTATCGCAAACCATTGAGGTTTCATTTCTTCGCTTTCCTGCTGCTCGCCTGAAAAATCCTTGCATTTGAAAATATGTACTTGTAAAATTTGTTTTTCTTGGCTCGCCGAAGCTTTAGCGGAGGCGGCCCACGAAAAATCGATGACTCCCATTTTTTCCAGAGTAGCTACTGTCAATCCCGATTCCTCTAAAACTTCTCGTTTGGCGGCATCCTCAATTGATTCACCATCGGTAACTTTTCCGCCGAAACCATTCCATTTCCCTTCTCCAAAGCCTCGCTTCTTCATTCCCAACAATACCTTATTGTCCTGATGGACAATGCACAACGTTAAAACTTTTTTCACCATACATTTATTAATTTTTAAAAGCGAAGATATGCTACCACAAGAGCATTTCGCAGCCCCGCTGTTGTGCGGGGCGAGAACTAGGCGCGAATGAATAACATAACGATTCTAGTGTTATTCATTCGACGTCGTGCTCTTGTGGCAGCATATCAAGCACCACTCCCCTCTACGCATTGGTTAAACACATTGATTTGGGCATTATATTGGGCAACCATGTTCTTGGTTTGTTCAATAAGAGTATTATATTGAGCCACCAATTGATTGTATTCATCCACAAGTTCGTTATAGCGACTGGAATTTTTATTTGTTTTTTCAATTTCGTCGCGCTTTGCATCAATTTGTAAAGCAAGTGTATCTACGAGAATTTTGTTCTGATCAATAGTAATTTTAAGCTGTGGCTGTGGTTGAACGCACGCAGTCAAAGGCAAGCCAAATTCCTGAACGCCTATCCACACCGTTTCACCTTTATACACACCCTTGACCATCGCCACGCCAATTTCAGTAAAGCGTTTATTTAAAATGTTGGCCCGGTGTCCAGGGCTGTCCATCCAATGCTGGACCAGCTCTTTTTCGCTTTCAAAGTTACCTAAGATTAAGTTTTCACCAGTGACCACATATTCGTATCCGGCGCTTTTGACCAGCTCGCCGGGATCCACGCCACTAGGGGAAACATGTTCAAAATACTGATCTTTAAACATGTCATCGGCTTTTGCCTTGGCCGCCGCACTCAATTTTACATTTTCAACCAAAGGAAGCAATGTGTCATTATCGTACCGCTGAATATTAGTCTCGGCAATGACTTTGGCTTTGGTGAGAATAACCTGATTTTCTTTGCCGCCAATATTCAAAGGCGAAGGAGCGAGCACCTCTCTTTTAAATTCATTAATAATTTCGCCCAGCTCCGTTTTCTGAAACTGCTCGATGTTTTTTTGCGCCCCGTGATACAAATTCAAAAGATCAGACTTAAAATAAAAGCCTGCCAGCACTAAAAGAGCAGTACCACAAAGGCCAATGATAATTTTAAATATAGTTTTCATGAGACCTAATTACGTACCTTTTCGACGCCGAGTTGCCAATAAATAGACAATAAAACCCAATAAAGAGATTATGACCAAGAGTGCCCCCATAAAGAGAATACCCCATCCCAGCGCAATAGAGAATAACGGTTCATCAACAGAAGCAGAAATTTTCTTGGTTGCACTACTAATATTACCCTCGGTATCAAAAGCAATTGCCCATGCCTCGATTTTATCACCCCTGACAAAGACATCGAGCACGGCAGCAGTACCCTTTGATTGAGGTTTTTCGAACGTATACGAGAAGGTAAAATAGCCATCTGCATCAGGAATGACATCCTTCACTACTAATTCATCTTTGTGTTCCTCTGAAACAAACACCTTCACCTTATGGTCAGGACGAGCAACCCGGCCTTTTATTACTAACGCTTCCCCGTTTCTAACCGTGGTTGTATAGCTAAGAATTTCAGGAGCAGCTAACGTGGGAACTTGAGTATTTGAGATGCCCCCGTTTTGCGCAAGGAGATCTTGACCCTGGTTCCCCTGGAATAATTGGAGAATTCCTTGGAAAATTTCTAATATCGCAGGATAAATCGCTGAGGTATTAAGAGCCGCTATAAAAGCAGTGCTTCCTGAAGAACTTGGTTCTTGAGGGGTATTTGATTCTGATGACGATGATGAGCTACCAAAAAAGAGGGAGCCTGCCTGATAAGTAAAATTATTGCTGGTGCTTTCTCCTACAATTATTTGCCCAATATTTGAAAGAAAATTAAAAGAGCTTGAAGTCGAATTTCCCCCTGAACTCACGATCACGGGATCACGGACAATAAAACTAGAACTGGTTAAATCTTCTGCGTTTAAAAATTGTGCATGGGGAAGTAATATAAAAACCAAGAGCATGAAAACCCCGAGCCGGTACGGCCGAGAAAAAAAGGATTGCGTACAAGAACGATGAATCATATTTACCGTTCGAACACACAATCCTTTCCTCCAAGCAAACACTACAAACTTGCCCTGTGTATTTTTCACTATCTTATTCCTGAACACTTGCCCCTTGAGCCGCCGCTGAGCCAATATTAATTGGTGCAACCTCTACGATCTTATTGGTAGTAGGACTGTATAAAATCGCTTTTTTGGCGTTCGTGTAAATAAGTACTTTATCTCCTTTTTGGGCTTTGCTGAAAAATGGCTGATCTTTGAGTTTTTCGGGATCTGAAACAGTGGCAATAGTAGGTGTTTCCCCCTCGGGAAGCACAATGAGCTGAGAAACTTTCGTTACTAATTCCTGTACTTCCTGTTGAGCTACTTGCTGGGGATTTTTCTTAAGCTCCATAATTTGGAAAGAAAGATACACAATGGCGCCTGCTGCCAAAAGAAGTGCTATAAAAAGTACGATAGATAAAGGAAACTTCTTTTTAGTTGTGTTTTCGAAAGGACTTACAATTGTCTCTTTTTGAGCCATACTATAATGGTGTTTAATAACAAACGACCTTTATTAAGATATTCTTAATTTTACCTCTTCTGTTAGTATAAATCAATGCACAAAAAATTCAAATATATTATTCACAGTTTATGTTCACCAAAAACACCGTATAATCATTGTAAGATAGTATAATTGATCTCATGGATCAAAAACCCCAATACATACTAGGTCTCTCCTATTTTGGCAATCACGAATCAGCCGCCGCTCTCCTTAAGGATGGCCGTTTAGTTGCGGCAGCCGAAGAAGAACGATTTTCTCGGATTAAATTTGACCGATCATTTCCCACTCATGCAATCAAGTTCTGCCTCGATTATGCTGACATCACTATACATGACATAAGCCATGTCGGTTTTTTCTGGCAGCCATGGAGAGGAATCCCCCGAAGAATTTTACATGCATTAAGCGGTCTCCCGAGCTCATTATCCCGTAGCTATCGCAATATGGGCGTATTACATGACTTACTCTTTGCTAAACGGATATTTGCACAAAAAACCGGCTACCGTGGCCCCTTCCATTTTATCAATCACCACGCAACCCATGCTGCGTCGGTATATTTTACTTCAGGATTTGAGCGGTCTGCTCTTATCACTATTGATGGAACCGGAGAGAGAAAAAGTTGCACGATTGGCAAAGCGGAGGGAAACACATTCACTCGCTACAAAACCACACTGTGGCCACATTCTTTGGGACATGTGTACGCAGCGGCTACTCAACACCTTGGATTCAAGATACTCGAAGATGAATATAAAGTCATGGGGCTCTCAGCATATGGCAAACCCGAATATCTTGATGAATTTAGAAAAATTATCAAAAGCAAGCTTGGATCATTTGAAATTGATTTGCGCTATACCGACTACCAATACTTTAAAGAGCGCTGGTATTCTAACAAATGGGTAGAAAGATTCGGCCCGGCCCGATTACCTCACGAGCCAATCAACCAACATCATAAAAACATCGCCTCCAGTCTTCAAGTTCGCCTTCAAGAAGTTCTCTTTGATCTTGCCTCATACGCCACTAAACAGTCAGGCCCCCTCCCCCTCTGCATAGCCGGAGGAGTTGCCCTTAATTCGCTGGCAATGGGAAAGCTGGCAGAACAACATATTGCCAAAGAAATATTTGTGAATCCGGTTTCGAGTGATGCGGGTTGCGCCCTTGGTGCGGCCTTCTATATTCATCATGTTCTTTTGAATAATGGCTCTCCTGAGCGTCTCAAGCACGCATACTGGGGAATTGAATATTCTTATCAAGAAATAGAGGAGGCGCTCACTCAAGCAAAGGTATCTTATGAACTATTAGATAACCCTTCAAAAACAGCAGCTCACCTTATATCTGAAGGACACATCATCGGATGGTTTCAGGGACGAGCAGAGTTTGGACCTCGTGCCTTGGGCAATAGGAGTATTTTAGCAGATCCGAGAAATGCGAAAATAAAAGATAGTATTAACGCAAAAATTAAGCATCGTGAATCATTCAGGCCATTTGCCCCCGCCATTCTTGAAGAATTTCAAGCTGAATATTTTGACTCTCATACTCCTGTTCCCTTCATGACAGAGGTTCATGTGATAAAAAAAGAAGTTCAATCAAAGGTTCCCGCTGTTGTTCACGTCGATGGCACGGCACGCTTGCAAACCGTAAATAGACAAACGAATCCCTTGTTTTGGGATGTAATTGACGAATTTTATACAATTACAGGCATCCCGTTAGTTCTCAACACCTCATTTAATGCGAGCGGAGAGCCTATCGTTAATTCTCCTCATGATGCAATCAAGACATTTTTAAAAACAAATCTTGATTACTTGATCATTGGCAAATACTTAATTAAAAGATAATATTTTTTTCCGTAAATCCAAAAATGTCTTTTGAACAGGACTGCCCTCTTGAGTAAGCAGTAAGCCCTTCTCTACCCACACGATTGCCTGTCTATTCTCGCCAATAAGGTGCAAGATCATGGCAAGGTTATAATACACATTTATATCAGTGGGGTTAAATTCATTCATTTTTTTCAAATACGGTATTGCCTGAGTATCGCCCTGTTCCATATAGAGTTCAACCAAACGCTGATACGGCGCCTGATACGACGGAGCAATTTCAATGGCTTTTTTGTAATACAAGACTGCTTTATCCACATTCTTTTCGGGCCCGTATATATATTGTAAGTCACCCATAACATAAAATAACTCAGGGGTCCGAGCCCCCTTTTCAATTGCCGCAGAAAAATATTCCTGTGCTTTTGGGTAATTTCTTGTATTAAAATAGAATGCCCCTAATTCTTCGTATGCTATGGTGGCACCTGGTTCATGGGTAATGGTTTCCTGTAATAATTTTTCAGGATTGCCCCATATTATAATTCTCTGGACCGTAACAAAAGAAAAAAATGAAAGATATGCAGCCACTCCTATTATCAAGATTGTCCTTATAGCTTCTTGCCGATGAAGTTTGAGATACGTGAGTAACATATCAAAGTACCAAATGCATATAATAAACACGCCGATTAAGGCAAGGTAGGTAAAGTGATCCATCATGATAACATTGACCGGAATAATCCCGACACTGGGCAAAAGAGCCGCAAAAAACCATCCCCATCCAAAAAACCACATATTAAAATGAGCTCCTTTATTTTTTTGATACAAGACTACTATTAAAACAAAGAGAGCAACTAATATGATGAATGAAAACCACACCGGCCAGCTAAAAAAAGAGGCACTGATGGGAAATGTTAATTTTTGATATATATTTATCGGGAAAAATATGTTTTTGAGGTATTCAAGAAACGCATGCATAAACGTAAAAAACCTTACGAAAAGACTTTGGGCATATAAAGACCCACTGTCATAGTTGCCGAAATTAAGAAAATTTCTGAAATTAAGAACGGTAAGACGCAAAATTAAATACAAAACTACCAGCGCTCCATGAGGAATGAGCTTGAAAAATCCCTGTTTAATGGATGTCAAAAAATTTTCCTTGGAAATAAAAGAAATATAGAACACGAGAGCAAGAAATGGAAAAATAATGGCATTTTCTCGGCTCAGGAGAGCCAAGAACAAAGAAACTATTGAAAGAGTGCCATACAGGTATTTTTTTACTTCTAATCCTTTGAGCCAAAATAACAATCCCAAAAGCATAAAAAGACTACTGAGCAAGTCTCCTCTGCTTGGAACATAAACTACGTTTTCAGATTGGGCAGGATGAATAAGAAAGATAAGGGCAGCCAGGAAGGCCATCCACTGTTTTTTAAACACATACCAGGAAAGAATATAAAAAATTATGATGCCATTTGCAATATGGATGATGTTATTTACCAGATGATAGCCAAAGGGATTCAGCTTACCAACGGCATAATTGAGAGCAAAGCTAAAGAGCAACAGTGGCCGGTAATAATCAGTTACCCTTCCTGCTCCCGCAATGGCGTTCTGAGTAAACCAGTTGGCCACATTATTCCAACTCAAATCATGAACAAATGTGTTGTAAACTAAAAAACTATAGTCATCAAGGAAAAGGACTCCCTGTAGATCACTCGCGTAGAGGACAAAACCACCTATCACCAAAAGCGCTGCGTAGAAAAATGATTTTTTTGTGAGAATATTGGTTATTATTTCCATTATTGTATGACCTATAGTCATACCACAAAACCACGGAAACAGGCCGTGGCTTTACTTTTTAAGGACCCCTAAGTTATTCTTGAGAAGGCTCTGATTCTGGTACTGGCTCGGAAGTTGGTTCTGGTGCTGGTTCTGGCTCAGGAGTAGTTTCAGGAACAAGTTCTGGCGCAGGCTCAGGCATGGGTTCTGTTACAATTTCCTGCTCTGGAACTGGTTCGGAAGCTGGCTCGGGCGTAACTTCGGGTTCTGGTACTAGCTCAGGCGTTGGCTCAGGAGTAGTTTCGGGGACTGGCTCTTGCTCTGGTTCTAAAATTGGATCTTCAATAGATAACCCTGGTACGGCATTTTCAAATACTTTTGCGTCCTTCACTGCAAGTGCCGTCCATGAGAACCGTATATCTTGCGGAGCATTTTTGTTTATTCGTATCGTAAAGCCCTCTTGTGATTTATGAGTGACAAGGAGTTGAATATTTTGACCAAAGAACGCTTGTACTTGTTCATCAGTCATATCATCTGTATCTTCAAAGGTAATTGAAGTATTGACCACCGGCTCTGCAATATAGGATTCTTCAAAGACAATTTCAACTCGATCGGCGCCCTTTTTGATGATTGCAAATCCAGCCGTATCTTTGTTAAAAATTGGCGGCAGAGTAAATTCTGCCTGTTCTCCAAAGGTGAGACCGCTCTTGAGAATTTTTTGTAATTCATCTTTGATGGTTATGACATTCCCCTCTTCATCTTCTGATACTATATTTTGGGCAATGAGATCGTCTACTTTTTGGGTAAGACCAGATACATCAACTCCCAAAGCAGTAAGCGTAGTATTAATCGTATCAAAAGCACTTGCTGCTAAAGATAATGCTTCTTGTCCTTCGCTGAGTAAAGAAATTTTGCCGATTATGGCATCCATTCCGGTGATAGTCTCTGCCTCAACCGCTTTTGCTACTAATTTTCCTGCAAATGTCGCATTGCCTTGATTATCAAATGTTATAACACTCGTCTGACCTTCGTCGCCCGTAGTAGTTTGGCCATTGACCGTCAATAATTCTCCTTCGCCAAGGGCAACATGTATGCCTTCGCCGTTTGATGAGGCAATGATATTGGTCTGCACGTGGTCTGCCAATAAGGTTGGGGTTATAATTTCAAGACCCGCTACTATTCTATCTGTCGTAATTTCTGATAAATTAACCCCTTGAGCCAATTGTTCTTTTTGCTCCACAAGAACAGTGAGCATGTGCTTATTTAAACTTTCTTCAATGGCTGGCTCATTTTCACCTTCAAGCCCCAGAGGTAAGAGCATGTCAGCCATTGTTGTTCCACTACTGTAATCTGTCTTAATAAAAGCCATAATTTTTCCGGTTTCTTCGCCCTCTTTCCCATTCCATTCACTCATAGCCTGGCCGATAATTTGTCCTGCTTTGGTGGCGCGCATGGCTACTCCCGGTGTTGACGAAGAGGTAAGCAAATCTCCAAATTTAATTGGCCCGTTTTCGGTATTTACCTTTACGGGCACGCGGCCTGAGAAAGCAACGAGAACCGGTGTAGTCCCCGGGTCATCTAAGGTTCCCATCACCAAGCTTGGCGATGTTGATATAATACCGACCGTGGTTGGGTCATACGGCCGTTCAGTTTTCTTTACTCCAGACCTTAATTCGGGATCCAGCGAAACAACATCTCCGGCCCTTATGCCTGAATCTTTTGTTGAATAAATTTCTGCCAAATCAGCTCCGGCAGTAATTTTCATCGTACTCAATGAACTTCCTGCCATTACGCTTGAATTATTCGTATTGTCTTCAGAGTTATGCCAGAGCTCAATATCTCCTGAGTCAGAAACAACCATCACTCCTTCAATGGTAACATAGGCATTTGAGCCAGTTGCACCAAGACCAGTCATCACATCTATGTTCGGATTAGTCGTTGATTCAGCAGCCACTGTTCCGCCTTCTATAATCTGCTCGGCGCCAGCGCCCGCATCCGCATTTGTGTTATCAAGCGTTCCTGTTGATGCTGCAGTTCCTGTTCCCAGCCAATATGCCGTTGCCGACATTGAGGTAACGGTTCCGGTATAGTTAATACCAAAACCAAGACCATTACCGGTGTTGGCCGATTGGACTATCAAGGAATACTTAAAGACGTAGGTGCCTGCGGTAAGAGCAATTGATATTTCAGTAACTTCCGTCGCCGTCGATGAGGTCAGGGTATGGGCATTTACAAGGTATTTGGTAGTAGCTCCTCCGCAACCCGTACAAGATGCTACCGTAAGAGCTCCGGCATCGGTAATAGACCAGGAATCTCCGGTAATAGCGACATTATCTAAAGAATCTCCAATAGTGATGGTATCTGCATCAGCGTTGTTACCAATGGTTATCGTATCACAGGCAGCACTATTGCAAAGAGTCATACTGGTAGCATTAGCAATACCAAGTTCGAGGGCCCCGGCGGCATTAGTATCAAGTCCTACATCAGGATCTACGGTAATATTGCCATCTGAAGCCACGTCAAAATTATCTAAGTTAATTGTTCCTGTTGTGCCTTCTATTTCATTTGCGCCAATATTAAGGGCATTATCAATATTGTCGGCAGAAACATCAATGGCATCGGTAATGCCATTGTTTACGCCTGAAGAAGTAATGAGAATGGCATCGGTCAATGTTGAAGCTGTCGTTTCTGCATTATCAATAAAAATCAAATTCTCAGTAGTGGCATTAGCGGCATCATTGGCATTTACGAGATTAAGTCCACGTTGCGTTCCGCCGCTGGAAGCATTTGTCATAGTAAGAGTAAGCCCATTGAGAGTACTGTCATTGTCAGTACTTGAAACAGAAAGATTTAGACCTGCATTTGTGATGCCTGACGCCGAACCCTGTGTCCAAGAAATTGCCAATGCATCAGCTCCAGTGGTTACAGTAGTATCGCCTGAGCCAATTGATACCATGTCAGCTGTTGGTGAGCCATCTCCATCTAAATTAAATGTAATAGCATCTGCTATTTTGTTTGTACTTGCCCAATCAAAAGCAACATTAACCTCGTCTTCAGGACTCTCTGTTAAAGCAAAATCTTCTGCGTCGAAATCCAAATTCGTAACGGTGGCATCAATAGTACTATCCCCTTCTTCAAGAGTATTTACTCCACCGCCCGCAGAACTAGTATCATCGGCACAAGCCCATCCACCCGCATCAGTCCACTCTAAAATCTGTCCATCAGCACAACCTTGAATAAGAGTAAGACCATCAGTCTGGGTTTCAAGTCCCGAACCAGAAGAAGTAGTTGCCGATCCTCCACCCCCATCAAGAGTAATGGCATCGGCATCAATTTTGCCTGTTGAAAGCGTGAGGGTCTCATCACCAGAACCAGCTTGAATAGTAGTAGCAACATCCAAAGCTGCTGCCAAATTCAACCCTCCGCCCGAGGTAAAGTCAGTGTTGGCAGAACCGATGTTGACTAATAGGTTGGTGCCCAGGTCCAGGTCTCCTCCGGAGGCCGTCAGGGTGTTTGAGCTGTGGGTGAAGGTGACGTCGTTGTTGAAATTGAGGACGCCGCCTGAATTGAGGGTCAAGCTGGCAAGGTCAGAGACGGCGCCGGCGCTGATGTCGATGCCGTTGATTGTTTCATCGGTGTCGGCGGTGATGTCTCCGCCGGAGACATCAAAGTCGGAGGCATTAATAATCAAAGCGTCGCCGTTGTCCCCTAAAGTCATTGTTCCGCCGGGGTTAACGGTGTAGGCGCCGGTGACCGTGAAGGTGGTCGTGGCACCATCAAAAGCGATGTCGGTGTCGGCGATCTGAACGTTGCCGTTGGC
>Ga0137321_1000029_pt1 | contig 59088 bp, 48 predicted proteins | sample EasRivERMZT399_2_FD_104758 | JGI IMG/M metagenome (GOLD analysis project Ga0137321, IMG submission 104758) | Soil microbial communities from meander-bound floodplain in the East River, Colorado, USA - East River MetaG ERMZT399_2 | ecosystem: Environmental > Terrestrial > Soil > Floodplain ... | reverse complement strand
CGAACCCCGCCGCGGGAAGCGCCGCCTACTACCTCGTCCGAGCGCTCACGCCAAGTCCCGGATCATGGGGGGCGGACGGGACCGGGGCCGAGCGAGTCGGGCTCTGCGGGGAATGAGGGGTCGTCGCCGCGGCGCGAGGGGTTCGGTGTGTTAACCTCCGCCGCGACGGAGAGAACCCCTGATGCCCGCTCCACCCCCCGTGATCGTCGTCGGCGGCGGCGTGATCGGATTGTCCACGGCCATCCGCCTGCTCGAGACGGGGCTCCCCGCTCGCGTGGTCACGCGGGAGCGGACACCGCACACCACCTCCGACGTCGCCGTCGCCGTCTTCTACCCGTACCGCGCCGAGCCGCGCGAGCGGATGGCGGGGTGGGGAAAGCTCTCGTACGGTCGCTTCCTTGCGCTCGCGCGCGACGCCGAGTCGGGGGTCGTGGTGAGCGAGATGCTCGAGGTGCTGCGCGAGCCGGCTCCCGACCCCTGGTGGGCGGAGATGGTGACCGAGTTCCGCCGCGCTGATCCCGCGTCACTGCCGCCCTCGCCGGTCCGGACACCCCGGGCGAAGTTGACAGATCGGGGCGTATCGGCCCCATAATCGCCTGGGGCCCAGCTTGAACCGCCTATCCTCACGAGGTGGTGCGCGCTACGATTGCGACGCTCTCGGGAGGTTGCGAGGCGACGCCGAGGGGAGCGTCATGCCTCGCCGATCCGGAGACGCCCTGGTCGGCACCGCCGCTTCGGCGTATGATGTCACGGCATACGACTCCAACCGCATCGCAGGCGGAGTGGTAAAAACCCCGCCCTTCGAGGCCGTCATGATGGCGCGCCGGTCCGCCGTCTCGCTCGCCGCCCTCCTCGCCGTCTCCGCCCCCTCATTCACCTGCACCGCCGCCGCAGGCACGGAACGCACGCTCGGGTTCGAGGCCCGGGTGGCCGCCCAGGAGGCGATCGAGCGCGTCTACTACTCCCACCAGATCGGTTCGTCCCGAAGCTTCGAGCAGGCGGTCCCGCGGGAGATCCTGGAGCGCAAGGTGCGGACCTACCTCGGGCAGTCGGCCGCGCTCGAGCGGTTCTGGGGGACGCCGGTGACGGCGGAGATGCTGCGCGCCGAGGCGCTGCGCGTCGCCGGGGACACGCGCTTCCCGGACCGGCTGCGGCAGATCTACCGGGCGCTCGGCGACGATCCGTTCCTGGTCGAGGAGTGCTTCGTCCGGCCGGTCCTCGTGGACCGGCTGGCGCGGAACTTCTTCGCCTACGACCCGCGGTTCCATGCGGCCGCCCGGCGCGAGGCGGCGGAGCTGAATCGGCTGCTCGCCAGCGGCGCGCTCGACCCGGCCGCCGACCACCCGCGCCGGCGCGAGTCCGAGGTGCGGCGGATGCGGTCCGCGCCGGAAGCGCGCTCCGTCCCGGCACCGCCCGGCGATCGAGAGGAGCGCGCGCTCCTGCGGGCTGACTCTGAGTATCGCCGGGAGCGGGCGCTCGCCCCCGCCGAGGTCTCCGGCGTGGGTGAGGTCCGCGAAGCACGCGAGGCGTTCGAGGTCCGGGTGCTGCTCGAGGAGTCGGCGGATGCGTTCCGGCTCGCGGAGTACGCGGTGCCGAAGACCTCCTGGGACGCGTGGTGGATGGAGGCGCACCCCTCGCTCGACGCCGAGGCTGTCCAGTCGGCCTCGGCGGCGGCCGGACCGCTTCCCGAACCGGGGTCACGCCGCCCTGGCGCCGCCGCTGCACGGCCGACGGCGACGGGAGACGCGGCGGCGACCTCGATCTGCGTCCCCGACGACACCTGGGACAACGCGAGCTTCGACGCGTCGACCGTCCCGACCGCGCGACAGGGGCACAGTGCGGTCTGGACCGGGAGCCTGGTGATCGTCTGGGGCGGAACGGACGCCTTCGGCAAGGTCGACACCGGCGCCCGCTACGACCCGCTGACCGACACGTGGACTCCCGTCTCCGTCCTGAATGCTCCGGAAGGTCGTACCGATCACCCGGCTGTCTGGACCGGGGCCGAGATGATCGTCTGGGGCGGGGTCATCACGGCTTTCCCGTATCGTACCAACACCGGTGCGCGCTACGACCCGGCGGCCGACGTCTGGGTTCCAGTCTCGACGTCCGGCGCACCCGAGGCCCGCGCCTACCACACGGCGGTGTGGACAGGCAGCCGGATGATCGTCTGGGGGGGCCACTCCGGCGATCCCGTCGACACGGGGGGAGTCTATGACCCGGCGACCGATTCCTGGACGCCCGTGTCGACGGTCGGCGCGCCGACGGCCCGCGCCTACCCCACGGCAGTCTGGACCGGCGCCGAGATGATCGTCTGGGGCGGGGTCACCGCTGCTTTCCCGTATCGTACCAACACCGGTGCGCGCTACGACCCGGCGGCCGACGTCTGGGTCCCGACCGCGACCTCCGGCGCACCCGAGGCCCGCGCCCTCCACACGGCGGTGTGGACAGGGAGTCGGATGATCGTCTGGGGTGGCTCGGGCGTCTCCGGGTTCCTCAAGACTGGCGGCCGCTACGATCCGGCGACGGATAGCTGGACGCTGACCTCCACGGTCGGCGCGCCGAGCCCGCGCTATTTACATCCGGCGATCTGGACCGGCAGCCGGATGATCGTCTGGGGCGGGTCGGATGGTGCGCCCTACGAGACGAACACCGGCGGGCTGTACGATCCTGCGACGGACCTGTGGACGACGACGGCAACCCTCGGCGCGCCGAGTCCCCGCGTATCTCACACGGCGGTCTGGACCGGGAGCCGGATGATCGTCTGGGGTGGAGGGGTCGATCCTTACGGGTACCCGACGAACACGGGTGGCCGCTACGATCCGGCGACCGACTCCTGGACGCCGACCTCGACCGAACCATCTCTCTCTCCGCGATCTGTCCCGGCGGTGTGGACCGGGAGCCTGATGATCGTCTGGGGCGGCGGATCGTTGGTGAGCGGCGACCGCTACGACCCGCTGCTCGACGCCTGGACCCCCACCTCGCTCACCGGCGCACCGGCAGTGCTCTCCGGCCACACCGCCGTCTGGACCGGCAGCCTGATGATCGTCTGGGCCGGCGGCGGCGGACGGTACGAGCCGATCTCGGACACCTGGATGCCGGTCTCCGCGGTGGGTGCGCCGTACTCGCGGAGGTACCACCAGGCCGTCTGGGCGGCCGGGCGGATGATCGTCTGGGGAGGCGAGGGGAACGCCGGAGAGTGGGACAGCACCGGCGGGAGGTACGACCCCGAGAGCGACTCCTGGCAACCGACTTCGCTCCTCGACGCGCCCCTGCCGCGCAAGGACTTCGCGGCCGTGTCGACGGGAAGCCGGATGCTCGTGTGGGGCGGGGACGACGGCACTCGCGGCACGGAGACCGGCGGCCTCTACGACCCCGCGAACGACACCTGGACGCCGACCACCTTCGTGGGGGCGCCCGGCGGCCGGCGCTACCACGCCATGGTCTGGACCGGCAGCCGCGCGCTCGTCTGGGGGGGGCGGGGGGTGCACGCGTTCCCGTACCCGCTCCTCGACTCGGGTGGAGCGTACGACCCTGCCACGAACAGCTGGACGCCGCTCTCCAGTGCGAACGCTCCCGCCCCGCGCGAGGAGCACACGGCCGTCTGGACCGGCTCCAGGATGATCGTCTGGGGAGGCTATACCGACGATTTCCCCTATCAGACCGACACCGGTGGGCGCTACGACCCGGAGGCCGACGTCTGGGTCCCGACCGCGACGTCCGGCGCACCCGACGCCCGCGGCTTCCACGCCGCGGTCTGGACGGGAACTCACATGCTCGTCTGGGGCGGCCAGGGCGATCGCGTGTACAACACCGGCGGCCGCTACGCCCTCGGCCATGCCGACGATCTCGACGAGGACGGCTATTCCATCTGCGCGGGGGACTGCGACGACGCCGACGCGACGAGGCATCCCGTCGCGGCCGAGACCTGTGATGGGAGGGACGAGGATTGCGACGGACTGGTCCCGCCGGGAGAGTCCGACCTCGACGCGGACGGGGCGCTCGCCTGCCTCGACTGCGACGATTCGGATCCACTGCGGTTCCCCGGCAACGCGGAGCCCTGCGATGCGGTGGACAACGATTGCGACGGGAACTCCGACGGCCATTCGACGGCATGCGGCCTTGGTGCATGCGTCGCGGCAGGGGTCTGCTCCGGCGGCATCGATTCCTGTGTGCCGGGCGCCGCGGGAAGCGAGACCTGCAACGGCCTCGACGACGACTGCAACGGTCTGCTTCCGGCCTCCGAGGCCGACGTCGATGGGGACGGCTGGAGCGCCTGCGGCGGGGATTGCGACGACGCCTACTTCCACACCTTCCCGGGTGCCGGCGAGCGCAACGATGCTCGCGACAACCAGTGCTCCGGCGATCCGGGAGACGGCCTGGTGGACGAGCTGCAAGGGTCGATCGGGTTCACCGTTCCGTCCAACCCCTCCCGGCTCTGCTGGCCCGGGCAGTTCCCCGCCTGGAGCTACGAGGTCGCGCGCTCGAACTCCCCGGCGTTCCCGGGCGGCTGCGAGCGCACCCGCGTCCATGCGACCTGCCTGGACGACCCGGACCTTCCCGCATCGCGAACCGCGCTCTACTACCTCGTGCGCCCGATCGAGCCGCACGCCGGGAGCTACGGGTCGGGATCATCCGGCAGCGAGCGCGCGGGAGTCTGCGCCGTCGAGGTCGATTGCGACGACGGGATCGACAACGACGGCGACGGCAAGGTGGACTGCGCCGATCCCGCCTGCCTCGGGCACGACGGCTGCCGCTGGGTGGAGTTGGAGTTCTCCGACCTCGCGGGAGACGGCATCCCGACGGCCGCGATCGAGACGTTTTTCAGCAAGCTCCCCGCGCTCCCGACGGACCACATCAGGTTCTGGGTCCACGAGGACGGCCTCCCGAACTTCATGTGGTGCTCGGAGCGGGCGGACTTCTACCGGGAGCAGTACCTCGGCCTGGCCGCGACGAACGGGATCGCCGTCTCCGGGGCGTGGAACAAGTGGTACCGGGAGTACCCCCCGAATATCTATGACATCCTCTGGCAGGGCCCGTCCACGAGCGGCAACGAGAACTGGTACGGCGACGACTGTGTGGGCTCGTACTCGTGGTGCTCGGAGGTCGGCCTCGGGGGGAGGATCCCCGGCGTCGCGCCGGCGGAGACCGGCGTCTGCGAGGTGTTCGAGACTCTCACCTGCGGCGGACCCGCCTCGCGGATCTCGATCGCCGTCGGTGACAGCTTCCCCTGGGGCTGTGGGCCCTGACGCGGCGGCACACGGTTGGGCGTGCAGGGGGCTTGCCTTCAAACCGGGCAGGGGATGGATCGGCGGATAGGGGTTTCAACGTGGGAATTCGCGTCCGATCAGGAGCATCCGGTCAACCTGCGCCTCGATTTCGGCTGATTTTGGTACCGGCCGGCGGTGGATTCAAGGCCGCGGGCCGGACTCCCACGTTGAAACCCCTATCCGCATTTATTCGGCTGTGCTTCAGACTACAGGAGGTGTTCCCATGGAGAAGAGGAAGCGGATGCTCGTGGTATTCCTGCTGGTTGCCGCCGTGTGCGGACTCGTGGCGTTCCTCGCGCCGACGGTGAGCGCCATCGACTGCTCGCTGGTCCGGTGTCCCGGGTGCCCCGAAGGGTACGTGTTCAAGCCCACGGGCAACAACTGCTGTCGCTGCGTGCCGATCAAGCCCTAGATCCCCGCGGTGCGGTCCCTCGGCGGGCGATGACCAAGTCATTCGCCCGCCGAGAAAGTCGCTGGACGGGTTCACCGATCTCCTGCGTGCGCTGAGTCACGCCGTACGACAGGCCGCCCTCGCCGGTCCGCACCGCCCGCGAAGGTTGGCAGATCAACGCTTATCGGGCGCATGATAGCGGGGAGTGCAGCTTGGACTGCCTATACCCCGCCCCTCCCCCTTCGCGCTCACGTCGAGATTGATCAGATCGCCGAGGTGGAACGGATGGTTTCCGTCCGGGCTCGAGTTGCTTGCCGGCCCGGGGTCGAAATGCCCTTTCGCATCGGCGCACGGCTTGCACACTCCGACCTCATGGACGTGGACGGCGTGCTTCCCCGGCTTCATCCCGCTCACCCGGATCTCGATCTCGACGACCTTCACTCCCTCGGTCGACGGAGCCTCGCGCAGCGTGGCGGTTCCCCGGATGCCGACATGCTCGCAGCCCGCGATGTCGGCATGGGCGCTCACTCCCTTGCTCGCGGAAAACGCCCAGCCCGCCATGGTGACCACGGCGACCGCGGCGCCCACGCCGAGAACCGTCCTTTCCCTTCCAGACCGTGCGGAATCCCGGATCATTCGTGTCTCCTTTCAGGTCAGGAGAGGATCATCCGCAGAGCCGCCGCAAGAAGCAACGCGTGTGGCGGTCATGGCGGCCTTTCTTGATGCCGCTCGCGAGGGGGCCTAAACTGTGGGCCATGCCCAGCTTTGGTGACCGGCTCAGGCAGGAGCGCGAGGCCCGCAATACGACGATCGAGGAGATCGGCGCCGCGACCGGGATCGAGCCCGGCTACCTGGACGCGCTGGAGAAGAACGAGTTTCATGCCCTCCCCGGTCGAGCATTCGGTAAGCTCTACATCCGCGCCTACGCGGAGGTGCTGGGTTTCGATCCCCAGCCGCTGATCGACGATTACGATCGCGAACGCCACCAGAAGAGGCGGGCCCCGACGGAGTCCCCGCGCCCCGAGCCCGGCCGACGCCCCGTCGAGACCGCCATCGCGGACTGGAGGGAGGCCAAGCTGGCCGAGCGGAACCGGCGCGAGCGTGCCGTCGCAACCGTGGAGGCCGGGCAGGAGGGACCGAGCGAGATCCCATGCGACGAGCCCGCCGACGGTCGAGACCTTGAGCTCGCGGAAACCCGGGAGGACGATCCCGTCGAGGCCCCGCAGGTCGAAGCTGCGGCCGCCGTCCCCGTGGCCGAGGCGAGCGCTCGCCAATCGAGGACGCGATGGGCGAACAACCGGAGCGTGGTGATCCTCTTGCTCTGCATGGGGCTCTTGCTGGGTGCCATGGGGATCTACTCCTTCTTTTTCGAGCCGGGCGGGGAGAGCGGACCCTCCTCGGTCCCGACCCTTGCGCAGGAGATCCCGGGCAGCGAGCCACCTCAGGTCGAGCCCCCTCCCGAGCCTCGCTCCCTCGGTGTCGCCGAGCCTCCCGCGGCGCCATCTCCCGCGAAACCCGTGGCCGGCCCGATTACGGGGCCGGGTCGACTGACCGTGCCCGAGTTCGGCGTGGGCCGGCGAATCGTCAAGCACCGTCTCGAGGGTCAGGACGAGCGGTTCGCGGAGTGGGACGTGGTTTGGTTCTCGACGCGCGTACTGGGAGGAAAGCCCGGCGAGCCCATTAGACACGTCTGGCTTCACGAAGGCAGGGTCCAGCAATCGATCGAGCTCGGACTGGGCGGGCCGGACTGGCGCACTCAGAGCAGGAAGACGCTGGGGAAGACCGGGCAGTGGGCCGTGGAGGCCCGCGACACGGAAGGTGGCGTTCTGGCCAGAGCGATTTTCACCTGTGTGCCGGCCGGTCCGTAGACATACATCGGAGAGAGGAGGAGAGCCCATGGCTGACGTCACCCAGACCGCGCGATGATCGTACCTCGCGGCCGGGACGCCCGCGACGGACGTGGGCGCCCAGGTGTCGGAGAGGGGGTCATAGCGACCCCCGGTGTTGAGTTCATCGGGAGGACACTGCATAGCGCCTACATCCATGACTCCGCCCCACACGATCATGTGACTCCCGGTCCAGACCGCAGTGTGTAGGCTTCGCCACCACGGGGCGCCGGAGGTGGTCGTCGGCGTCCACGTGTCGGTGCGCGAATCGTAGAGACCTCCGGTGTTGAGCCTGTTGAAGCACCCCCAAGGGTGGGTGTTTCCACCCCACACGATCATTAATGACCGGCGCAAGGGCGTGCCGGAGGCAAGGGGACGGTGCGGCTGGCAGGCAGGGACGCGTGCTGGCGGCCCTGTGGGCGGGGAAAATCCCAGCGTCGTCGTGAGATCGCACGACGGAGGTAGCACGATGAAGCGTCGAACGCTCGGACTCACGTTGCTGTCGCTCCATCTCCTGACCGTCGCGGCAATTGGCCAGGAGACCGACTACAAGGCGCGGGCAAAGGAGATCTGCAGCATTGTCGCCCCCCGGCCCGGTGCCGAGGCCACCCAGCCGGCCGACCGGCCGCTCGTGTTCACCCACTTGGACGAAGAGGCGCTGGGCCGGCAGATGGGGCCGAGCTGGAGTCCCGTTTTGCGGTCGAGGACGCCCCGCGCCTCGAGCGCATCGGCAGACGGATCGGGGAGTTCAGCGATCGTCCGCAATTGGACCTGCGCTTTCGGGTCGCCAAGATGCCCGGCCAAATCAACGCCTTCTCGCTGCCGGGCGGGCGGATCTACGTCACCGAGGACCTGCTGAAGATCGAGGGCCTTTCCGACGACGAGATCGCCTTCCTCCTCGGCCACGAGGTCGCTCACGCCGCGCTGCGTCACGTCGTCCTCGGGGTGATGACACTGGCATCTCGAAGTTCGTAACCCGGTCGCTCTGCGAGGAGCTCCAGGGGTCGAGCCGAGACGCCAACTTCCTGGTGGTGGCAGTTGCCGCGCTCAACGCGCGGCTCGGGATGGGCTACCGGGAGGAGGAGTTGTCCGCGGACCGATTCGGCATGCCGCCTTCGAGCTGCGGGTGGCGCAGTTCCGCCGAGGGGCGGCCCAATTGCAGGAGGCAGCCGCGGGTTCGAGGCAGGCCGGAAGGCGCTGGAGCGCGAAGCCTACGCCGAGGCCCGTGACATCTTCGCGTCCATCGTCGGGATCTTCCCGAGGAGCCTGAACGCCCAGGTCAACCTCACCGCGGCGCTCCACGGGAAGTTCCTGGCGCTGGCGGAGCGAGAGGGGCCCTCTCCCGGGTTGCTGCTGGCCCAGGGGCTGGAGCCTCGCTGGAAGGGCGTAGTCGCTCTCCGCGGGGACGCGGCGCAGCCGGACCGGGAATGGCTCGCCGCCGCCCGGAAGAGGATAGCCAGTTCAAGCTGGGTCCCCGGCGATTAGGGGGCCGATAAGTCCCGAACGGTCAACCTGCACGGGCGGTCCGGACCGCCGAGGGCGGCATCGTCTCGCGCGTACTCGCCCCGTAGTTGGAGGCCGACGTGCTGCCGTTCAAGCGTCGCGTCCAATTTGCCTAACTTTGTGATATAAAGTAGTATTGCTGATGTGTCTCCTGCGGAGTGCCGACCATGAAGAGCGCCACAATCTCTGGCGGGGCGTTCGTGACCGTGCTCGTCCTCCTCGTCCTCGCCGAAAACCACTGGGGGCTCGAGCACGACGTCGACGCGCGGACGGCGACCTTGCCTGCGACTGCCCCCTCGACCGCGTCGACGGAGGAGCTTCACCAGGGCTTCCTCTACGGCCGCGTCGCCAGCGATGACGGCGCGATCTACGAGGGGCGGCTCCGCTTCGGAGGCGACGAGGAGGCGTTCTGGGGCAACTACTTCAACGGCTTCAAGAACGAGAACCCGTGGGCCACCCACGCACCGCCCGAGCGGCTGACCCAGAAGCGTCGCCCGATCGAGATTCTCGGGTTCGAGATCTCTCTCGGGGAGCGTCAGATAGACCTCGGCCGGCCATTGATGGCGCGCTTCGGCGACATCGCGCGCATCGAGGCGCGCGGCCGCGACCTGCGGGTGATTCTAAAGAGCGGAACCGTGTTCCACCTCGACCGCTTTGCCGCCGACGATTTCGCCGACGGCCTGCGGGTGTGGGACGCTAGCCGCGGCGTCGTTGACCTCGACGAATGGCGGATCCGCTCCATCGAGTTTCTCCCCACCGCCCGACTGGAGACCGTGCCCGACCGGCTTCACGGTACGGTACGCACGGGGCACGGCGATTTCACGGGCTTCATTCAATGGGACCGGAAGGAGTGCGTCGGCTCCGACAAGCTCGTCGGCCAGACCGCTGACGGTGAGCTCGGCCTGCGTTTCGATAGCATGCGCTCCATCGCGCGCCGCTCGCGCGACAGCTCCCTGGTTACGCTGCTCGACGGTCGCGAAATCGTACTCTCCCACACCCGTGGAGTCGGCGACGGACAACGCGGGATCTACGTCGACGACCGCCGCTACGGCCGGGTGCTGGTCTCCTGGGACGCCTTCGAGCGCATCGACTTCAGCGACGGCGGCAGCGGGCCCGCCTACAACGATTTCCCGCTGGGGCGCCCGCTCACGGGGAGCATCACCACCCGCGCCGGTCGCCGCCTCACCGGCCGGCTGGTCTACGACCTCGACGAGAGCGAGACCACCGAGACCCTCGATGCCCCGTCTTGGGGCGTGGACTACACCATCCCCATCGGCCTGATCGCCTCGATCGCGCCCATTGGCCGCGAAGAGCGCGGCGCCCAGCGCGCCAGGGTGACCCTCCATGACGGCGAGGAGTTGCAGCTCGATCGTACCGGCGATCTCGGCGAGGGGAATGCCGGTATGCTGATCTTCGTCGACGGCCGTGAGCGCCCCGAGTACGTTCAGTGGACCGACGTCGAGCAGGTCGATTTCGACCGACCGCCGGTGATGTACCCGCCGCTCGGCGGACGTTAGTTCTCCGATATAGTTGTGCCATCGGCCGGAACGTCTTCGGCCCGAGTTAGAGGCGAGGTCGGTGTGATGAGCAACGTCAGGGACAAGAGCAAGAAGACCAGCACCAAGAAGCAGAAGCAGGCGAAAAAAGCTCCGAAGGCCAAACCCGAGGCGAGAGGCGGAGGTGCTGGCCCTATCGTACGGGATAGGAAAGAGGCGGTTTCGAAGGGTGCCTCTCCTGCACGGCGTTCCCGAGGGGGCCACCCGCGCTAGCTCCTCTGCCGCCCCTCGCCGGTCCGGACACCCCGGGCGAAGTTGTTAGATCGGGGCTTATCGGCCCCATAATCGCCTGGGGCCCAGCTTGAACCGCCTATCCTCCCGCTACTCACCCGGACACACACCTAGGCATCATCGACTCCAATGGGGTGTCACTGACGGGGGGAATCCCCATGGTTTCACGTGCCCATCTATCTGTGGTCACTCTCCTACCTGCGAGACCGCTCCTCGAGAGTGCGTTTGAGGATCGCCAGCACCGCGAGGTCCTGGTCTCGCGCCGTCTCCGCCTTCACCTCGATCAGCGCGTCGAGATCGAGCACGCGCACGGAGAGATCGGGGCGGACCCGGATCACCTGCGAACGAGACAGGAGTCGCGCGTAGTCTCGATCCCTGCCGATCGCCCCGAGGAGGTCGAGCGGTCCGCAGCGCGTCAGGAGTAGCTGGTGGCTTGCCGAGAGGAGATGCGAACGTCCGGGGGTGCGCCCGGACCCACCCGGGCCCCGAACGGTGGCCTGCAGCTCCTCCAGCGCCCGCAGTAGCCGCTCGACGTTTTCCGGAGTTCGGGCGTGGACGACATCGAGATCGAAGGTGCTGATGGGGGCGCCGTGGAGGACGCCGCAGACACCGCCGACGATGATGAACTCGACGCCGTGTTGGGAGAACGTCGCAAGGACGCCGAGGAAGTCACTCTCGGGTGCTGGCAACGCCTAGCCCACGCAACGACCGCAGGTTGCTCTGAAGCACCAGCAGGCGCTCTTCGTACGATAGCGAGAGCATCCAGTGGATGAGCGTCAGATCGACACCATCCTCGCTGTGCGTGGGCTCCGTCCGGAAGGACGGCTCGCCGAGATCGGAAGGGTCGTGGGTTCGCATGGCCTGCATCATCGCGCAACCTCCATGGCGCGTCAATGCAGGCGGAATCGTGCCGGCATTCCGAAGCGGTTCGCGGGTGGCGGCAGCGTAGGCGGGGATCAGCATCGGCGCGTCGCCGTGATCGCGTCGCCGAGCGCGCGGCGCCAGCGGCGGTAGCGCTCGCGGAGCGCGAGGTCGGCGGCGGGGAGAAAACGATCGGCCGGGGTCGACTCCCGCCACCCCGCGGGGTTGGCGGCGAGCAGCCACGCGATCCCACGCGCCGTCGCCTCGTGATCGCGGGGCCGCTCGACGACCAGGCCGCTCAAGCTCGCCATCCTGCGGCAGAGCCCGTCGAGGGAGCTGAAGCCCCCGGTGATTCGCAGGCGGCGAGGTGGCGGCAGGCGCCGGCCCATCGCGTCGAGGTTGGCCTGCGCCAGGAACGCGATGCTCTCGACCACCGCAACCAGCTTCTCCGCGGACGAGCCGGAGCCGACGAAGCGCGAACGGAAGTCGGGCACCCAGAACGGCGCTCCCAGCCCGGAGATGCCGTTCAGAAAGAGGGGCGGGGAGTCGCTCGCGGCGAGCCAGGCGGGCATCTCCCGCTCCGCGGCCCGCGTCGCGAGCCCGAGGCGCGTCGTCGCCCAGGCGATGGCGCTGCCGGCTCCGTTCACCGTTCCTTCGAGCGCGTAGATCGATCCCCTGCCGCTGACCAGCACCACGCCGGTCAGGAGCTTGGCCGCGCGCAGCGGGCGGTGACAGGGGCGCTGCACGAACGCCCCCGTGCCAATGTTGAGGTGCGCCACGTCCGGCTCGAGCCTGCCGGGAGCGAAGATCGCGGCCGGCTGGTCGCCGATCACGAGGCGCAATGGAATCCTGCGGCCCGAGGCGATGAGCGTGCCGAACGGGTGCAGGTTGGGAACGATCTCGGGGAGCGGCGCGGCGGGCAACCCGAAGAGCGCGAGGAGGCCGGGGTCCCAGGCGTTGCGGCGAAGGCTCCAGAGCAACGTGCGGGACGCGTGCACCGGGTCGACGAGATGCGGTCGCTCCGCGAGCAGCCGGAAGGTGAGAAAGGAGGCAAGCGGCCCCCAGGCAAGCGTCCCGGCAGAGGCGGCGCGTCGCACCGCCGGAAGATGATCCAGGCACCAGCGCAGCTTGCTCGCGCCGTAGTGGGGGGAAAGAACGAGACCGGTGCGGCGATGCACGCTCGCCGCGCTGGCGCCGAGGCGGCGGAGCCACGCGTGGGTGCGGCGATCCTGCCAGCTCAGCACCGGCGAGAGCGGCATGCAGCTAAGCCGATCCCAGCAGACGAGACTCGAGCGCTGGGTCGCGAGCCCGGCCGCCTCGATCCGGCTCGAGCGCGGGATGGCCGCCAGGACGCTCGCGATCGCCTCCTTAAAGGAGGTGACCATCTCCTCGGGATCGTGCTCGACGCGATGCGGTCCGATCCGCCGCGTGGCGACCGCGCGCTTGGCCGCGGCGACGATCCGCCCCCGGCGGTCGAACAGGATCGCCCGGCTGGCATGCCCCCCCTGGTCGAGCGCGAGGAAGAGGGATCGACTCCGCTCGCTCCGCGCACCTCGCGCCCGCTCGGTCACCACTTTCCCCCTCTGCGACCCCAGTCCCCCTGCGCCACCCCGGCGCAACCCTACTCTTTCAGATTCCCACGAGGGGGAGGATGGCGAGGACGTTCACACCCCACGTCACCCCGGCGGAGGCCGGGGTCCAGGACGGCGCTGGATACGACCGCCGCTCTGGATTCCGGCTTGCGCCGGAATGACGGAGGTGGAGGACCCGTACCGCCACTGCGACGGTCGCCGGGCGTCCGGTCGGCCCCGGGTCGGGAAGCATAGGGGGTCATCTCGCCGGCCGCAACCTGCGCCTTGCCCGGGGTTGACGGGGGCGGGGACTCGGTCGAGAATCCCGCTCGCGCATAGGTGCTACGGCGATGCGGAGGAAACGATGCCTTCCCGGAAAGTGATTGCGGTCGGCACCACCGCTGTCGTGCTGGCCTTCGTCGCGATTCTGGTGGTCCTCTCCCTCTCGGGGGGAGCCGACGACTACATGCCAACGACAAACGATCCCGCGGTGATCTTCAGCGAGGCGTGCGCGCGCTGCCACAACGAGCGTGGCGTGGGGGGTCGCGGGATCGGGCCGCGGCTCGCTGGCCGTGCCCTCTCGGTGGAGGAGGTGCGCGAGCATGTCACGGAGGGGGACGGGCGGATGCCGTATTTCCCGAACCTCCGGGGCGAGGCGCTCGCCAACCTGGAGGGGTACGTCCACGGGTTCTGAGAACGGGGAAGTTGGCGGAGAGGGTGGGATTCGAACCCACGTGGAGGTTTCCCCCCAACCCGCTTTCGAGGCGGGCGCGTTATGACCACTTCGCTACCTCTCCGCGGTCGTGGCTGGGTGCCAACGCGCGGCGGAGTCTACCCATGCTCCAGGTCGAAGTAAACCCCGCGCGGCGTGGGTTTGAGCCGCCCGGGCCCCGCGATCGTCCGACCGCGGCGGCAGGCGACCGCAGGCGGGTGCGCGCGACGATCCCTTGGCGAGGTCCGTATGCGTGAGCGAGGCAGGTCGGTTGGCGTCCTGGTAGGGCTGGCGCTCCTTCTCGGGGTGCCGGGAGCGCTAGCGCCGGCGCACGCCGCCGCGGCAGAGGACGGCGAGCAGGTCTCCGCCGCCTACGCGGAAGCCGAGCCGTCGTCGGCCCCCGTCGAGATCGACGGCGTGACGCTCTTTCGCGTCCGGGGCGTCTCCGCGCTGCCGGCGCCGGAGCGCGCCTCGAGGATCGCCCAGCGCGTCGAGGCGCTGGCTGGTGACGCCGCCTTCGCCGTGTCGTCGCTTCGCTTGGTCGACTCCGAGGTGGGGACGGAGGTCATGGCCGGAGACAAGCGCATCATGACCCTCACGGATGCCGATGCCCATCTCGAGGGGGTCTCGCGTCAGGCCCTCGCGAACGTCGTGATGGGGCGCATGAGCGAGGCAATCGAGGCGCATCGGGGCGCGCGCAGTCGCGCCTCCCTGACGCGAGGCGCGGCGCTCACGCTCGCGGCTACCGCGGCGCTGGCAGCGTCGCTGTTCGTGCTCGGATGGCTGCGGAGGTTCATCCAGGCGGCGCTCGATCGCCGCTTCCGCGAGCGCGTCGGCTCCGTCCAGATCCAGTCGTTCCAGTTCCTGCGCGCCGAGCGCATCTGGAGCGTCGTGCGCAGCACGCTCCGGACCGTGTGGGGCGTGCTCGTGCTGATCGTGGTCTTCGCGTATCTGGAGTACGCCCTGGCGCTGTTCCCCTGGACGCGCGGCCTCGGGACGCACCTGCTCGCCTACGTGCTCGACCCGGCGCGGGCGCTCGCACGGAGCCTCGTGGCGGAGATTCCCTCCCTGCTGTTCCTGGGGGTGCTGTGCGTCATCGTCTGGTACGCGCTCACCATCCTCCATCTCTTTGCCCGGGCGGTGGCGCGGGGGGACGTGATCCTCACCAACTTCGACCCGGACTGGGCCGAGCCGACGTTCAAGCTGGTGCGCGTCCTGGCGCTGGCCTTCGCCCTGGTGGTGGCGTATCCGTACATTCCCGGGTCAGGCTCCGAGGCGTTCAAGGGGATTTCGATCTTCATCGGGGTGATCTTCTCCCTCGGCTCCTCCTCCGCCATCTCGAATCTGATCGCCGGGTACATGATCACCTACCGGCGGGCGTTCAAGATCGGTGACCGGATCAAGATCGGAGAGACGCTGGGTGACGTGAAGGCGATCCGCCTGCAGGCGATCCACGTGCGGACGATCAAGAACGAGGACGTGACGATCCCGAACTCGGAGGTGCTGGGCAACTCGGTGATCAACTACACCTCGGCGGCGTCCCAGGAGGGGCTGATCCTTCATACGACCGTCGGGATCGGGTACGAGACGCCGTGGAGACAGGTCGAGGCGATGCTGCTGATGGCCGCCAAGCGGAGCGCCGGGTTCCTGCAGGAGCCGGCGCCGTTCGTGCTCCAGCAGGGGCTCGGCGACTTCGCCGTGACGTACGAGATCAACGCGTACTGCAAAGAAGCGAGCAGAATGGCGGCGCTTTACACCGAGCTACACCGGAACATCCTCGACGTCTTCAACGAGTACGGCGTGCAAATCATGACCCCCGCGTACGAAGGGGATCCGGAAGCTCCGAAGCTGGTCCCGAAGGAGCAGTGGCACACGCCGCCCGCAGGACCCGGGCGCTAGTCCCGCCCTACCGCCGCGCCGCGAAGAAGCCCTTCAGCAGCGCCGCGGCCTCGTCGGCGAGGACCCCTCCCAGCACCGGGAAGCGGTGGTTCAGGCCGCGCTGGACGCGCGCGGAGCGCAGGTAGCGCGTTCCCCCCACCTTGGGATCCCGGGCCCCGAAGACCAGCCGCCCGATCCGGGCTTGCACCATGGCTCCCATGCACATCAAGCACGGCTCGAGCGTGACGTAGAGGGTGACGCCTGCGAGCCGGTGATTGCCGAGCCGTCGGGCGGCGCGCCGGACGGCCAGGACCTCGGCGTGGGCGGTCGGATCGAGCGCGCGGGTGGTGCGGTTGGCGGCGGTGGCGAGGAGCTTCCCGTCGAGGACGGCAACCGCCCCGATCGGGACTTCCCCGAGGCGGTCGGCTCGGCGGGCCGCGGCAAGCGCCCGTGTCATCCATTCTCGGTCGGCGGCGGTCGATCGGCCCATGGAGGGGCATTCTAGCCGGATGCGGCGGCCGCGGCCGGCCCATTTTTCCACTCGCCGGCAACCTTCCTCGCGCCCGGTGCGTTTGCTCTCATGAGGCTTGACCGCCACCGGAGGAGTTCCGCATGCCACGACCATTCAGAAGTCTCTTCGTTCCAACCGCCCTGCTTGCCGCCCTTTCCCTCCCCGCCCTGGCCCAGGAAACCCGCCACGAGTCGTTCCCCTTCCAGCCCGGCCAGCGGCTCGAGGCGAAGCTCGAGCGCGGCGACATCGAGTATCGGACCGGGTCGGGCTCGACGCTCGCGGTCACCATCTCGGTGGACAAGGGGAAGATCGCCGACGTGGTGGAAGTCCGGTTCGTCCCCGGCGCGACCGGTCTGCAGATCGAGGCGGAGGCGCTGGGAGATGGTGCCGCGGGCGTCCTCTCCTGGCTGTTCGGGGGAGGCGGGGAGTCGCACAGCGGGCTCCGATTCGTCCTCGAGGGTCCGGCGCGCGTCGATCTGGCGCTCTCCACCTCGGGAGGGGACGTGCGGATCGGCGACGTCGAGGGGAAGGTGACGCTTGCCAGCTCCGGCGGGAACGTCGAATTCGGCACCGTGACCGGGGAGTTGACCGCGGCGACCTCCGGAGGAGATGTCGGCGGCCGGACCGTGAGCGGCCCGGCGACCCTTGCCACCTCCGGCGGGAACATCCAGATAGAGACAGGGGGAGAGAACCTGAAGATGCGGACCTCGGGCGGCGACATTACCGTGGGCGCGGGCGAAGGGCCGATCGATGTCGCCACCTCGGGTGGCAACATCAAGGTGGGCGACAGCTCCTCCGACGTGAGTGCCAGCACCTCCGGCGGCGACGTCGAGGTCGGGCGCGTCGGCGGGGCGCTCAAGGTGGCCACCTCCGGCGGGAACGTCCGGATTGTGCAGGCGGGCGGGGACGGAAACGTCACCACCTCGGGGGGCGACATCTCGATCGCCGAGGCGGCCGGCCGGCTCAAGGCCTTCTCGAGCGGCGGGAACCTCGTGGTCACGCTGGCGGAGGGGAACGATGCCGGGGGGACCATCGGCACCTCCGGGGGACTCCTCACCGTCCGGATCCCGCCGGGTCTTGGCCTCGAGATCAACGCCGACGCGAAGGGCGGACGTGTCACCTCGACCCTGGCCTTCAGCGCCTCCGCGACCGAGGCGAAGGACCGCCTCGTCGCGACGCTCGCGGGAGGCGGGAACCTTCTCACACTTCGTAATGACGACGGCGACATTCGTATCGAGGCGGCCGGAAGCCGGTGAGGCCGCTACAGGGGGGACCCATGAGATCGACTATTGCAACCCGTCTCGCTGTGGGCGCCACCGTCGCCGCGATTGCCGCGTCGGGCTCGCTCCTCGCCGCCGAGGGCACGCTGATCGCAGAGCGCTCGCTTCCTTCCCGGCCCGGTGCGTCGCTCACCGTCGATACCGACCAGGGCGGGCTGGAGGTGAAGGGGGAGAACCGCGACACCATCGAGCTCAGGGTCACCGTGAGCGGGCTCGATCCGGAGGAAGCGAAGAAGCACCTTGACCTGACGGTGGAGGAGGGAGCCTCAGGGGTCGTCATCCGGGCGCGCTTCAAGAAGAACGATTCCTGGATCTCCTCCCTGTTCGGCGGGGGAAGCGGCCAGGTGCACTACGAGATCCATGCCCCGCGCGCCACGAACCTCGCCGTCAACAACGGGTCCGGAGGGGTTCGCATCGACGCCTTCGACGGGACGGTAACGCTGGATAACGGATCGGGCGGCGTGGACGTGACCGACATCAACGGCTCGCTCAGCATCGACAATGGCTCGGGGGGGGTCGAGGTTTCGAGGTTGACCGGCCCCCTCGTGGTGGACAACGGCTCCGGCGGGATCGACGCGTCCGAGGTCAGGGGGGACATCCGGATCGACAACGGCTCGGGCGGCGTGCGCCTCGACGGCATCGACGGGAAGCTCGCCGTCGATACCGGTTCGGGAGGTGTGCAGGCGCGGATGGTCGGTGCGAACGCCGGAATCGTGGCGACCACCAGCTCCGGCGGAGTGCGGATCACCGTCCCGGCCGGGTGGGGCGCGGACCTCGACCTCAGCTCGTCGTCGGGCCGGATCGTCCTCGACGGCTGGAAGGAAGCCTCGGTCGGCTCCGCCAGGTCGTTCCGCGGCCAGGTGGGCGGCGGCGGGCCGACGATCAAGATGCAGAGCAGCAGCGGCAACGTCGAGCTGACCGCCGGCTAGACGCAGACAGATTCTCGGCCCGCGCCGGGCCGCGTGTTGATCGCACGGAGGGACGGGTGATACCGTCCCTCCACGCATGTACCTCCTAAACCTCGGCCTGAACCTCTGGAACGTCCTCCTCCTCTCGGCGTCGCTGGTCCTCGGGTTCACCGGCTCGCGCTGGCATGTCCTGGTCGCGCTCTTCGCGGCGGTGGTCTCGGCGCTCGTGCACGGCGGCAGCGTTGCCCTGCTGCTGGGTGGCAGCAAGCTGGTGAAGGAGCACCTCGGCCGGTTCAACCTCCCCCCCTCGATCCTCGATCGCCTGAACGAGGTGTACAAGGCGTTCGTGCCGAAGGCGATCCTCGGCGCCGCGACGATGCCGATCGTCGGAGTGATCGGGGGGCTGGTGGGCACCGGCGTGTTGCCGCGGGGCATTCACTGGGGGCTCGGACTGGCGGCCTACGCCTACAACCTGTGGCTCGTCCCGTACGAGTACCGCTGGCTGAAGAAGTTCCACGGCGTCGTGCTCGAGGTGAGCCGGCGCCTGCCGTCCGAGGCGGCAATGGAGGCGGCCGTTCCGCACCCCGGCTACATCCCGGATGAGGTGATCCTCGACCTGCGCGGCAAGGCGAAGGCGCTGCTCTTCATCGGGTTGACGATCCCGCTCGCGTACGCCGGCTACCGCTTCATCTCCGGCTTCGCCATCGGCTGGCTCGCGATCCCGACGCTCGTGGTGACCGCCGGATGCCTCGGCGGCTCGTTGCACTGCTACCTGCGGTCGCGGCGACTTCCCCCCGCGGCACTCCCTCCGGTCGCGGGGGCCGAGCCGCTCCCTACCGGGACGCGGCGATGAGGTTCCTGCCGACCGAGTTGCCCGAGGTGATCGTCGTGGAGCCGGATGTCCACCGCGATCCGCGCGGCTTCTTCCTCGAGACGTACCATCGCGACAAGTACGCCGCCGGCGGCATCCCCGGACCGTTCGTGCAGTTCAACCATTCGCTCTCGGCGGGGAACACGGTGCGCGGGCTGCACGCCCAGATCGAGCGCCCGCAGGGGAAGCTGGTTCGCGTCGTCGAGGGGGCGGTGCTGGACGTCGCGGTGGACATTCGCCCCGACTCACCGAGCTTCCGGCGCTGGGTCGGCGTCGAGATCTCCGCGGAGAACTTCCGGCAGATTTACGTGCCCCCCGGTTTCGCACACGGCTTCGCGGTGCTCACGTCGCGCGCCCAGGTCGACTACGCCTGCACCGAGGTGTACGTCCCGGCGGCCGAGATCGTGATCGCCTGGGACGACCCGGAGATCGGCGTGCGCTGGCCGCTCACCTCGCCGCTCCTCTCCGCCCGCGACGCGGCGGCGCCGCGCCTCGCGGCGTGGGGCGAGCGGCTGCCGCGGCGGGAAGTGCGCTGAGCCGGACGGGGCAGGCGACCGCCGGGGCTACCCCTTTCTCAACACCGCGAGCCGCGGGGCGCGGCTCTTCGGGCTGTCGAGGCTGAACGAGCGGGCGTCGCCGAGCTCGTCGCGAACGAACCCCTCGGTGCGCGCGACCGCCTCGGTCACGGCCCGGTTCTTCACCCACGCGTTCCAGACGATGCATCGCTCTTCGGGGTCGAACTCCCACAGCCCGATCAGGCGGCCGCGGTCGAAGATCGCGTGGTTCGGGAGGTCGGCGAGCCCGCCGAGTGCGACCAACGACTTGTCGCCGAACACCTTCCGGTCGAGATCCTTCGGGTCGATGAGCGTCCGGACCTCGCGGCGGTGAAGCACCAGGGCGTCGATGCTGCTGACGAGCGCCACCTGCGGCTCGCGCGGCGGCTGGAACGCCTCGTAGGCGGGCAGGTCCTGGGCCAGGATCAGCCGATCGCTTCCCTTCGCGAGCGGCACGAGCTTCAGCGGGGCGAGCGCGGCCTGAGCGGCCTTCACTCCCAGCCCCGAGAACCACTGGAACTCCGCCACCGTGGCGGGTCCGATCCAGTGGAAGTACCGACGCGCCAGCTCGACGTGCGCGGCCTCCGCGGCCAGAGCGAAGCTGGCGAGCGGATTCGGCTTCCAGAGGGCGTAGCGATAGCGCTGCTGGTCGAAGCGTCCGTTCGTGGAGACACGGCGGATGTCGCCGGTGGCCTGCAGGCGTCCGAGCGCCACCGGCAGCGTCGTGGTCAGCCCCTTCTTCTTCCCCTCTTCGCCGAGGTTCCGAGCCGCCGTGCCGGTGGCGGCGCGGATCGCGTCGGGCTCGAGCGGCCCTTTCGCCAGCGCCTTCAGCACCGCGTCGCAGAGCGCCTGGATCTCCTTCTCGGTCACGCCGAGCTTGAGCGCGGTGCGCAGGTCGGTGTTGAACCCCTGGCCGACCCGGAGTCCGAGCGCGTAGTCGCTCGCGGGCAGAACGTAGGTGCAACCGCGGGCCGACGGAAGCTCGTGGATCTCGAGCCGGGCGACCGCGGCGTCCGCCGCCTCACGCCCGACGCCGCCGCGGGCGAACAGGGCCAGGTACGGCCCCACGCCCCCGACCGAGCGCGCCCAGCCGCTCCGCTCCAGGATCGCGGCGGGCTTCCGCTTCGCCAATGACCCATCCAGTCCCTGCCGGTGCCACCACCAACCCCTCAGCTTCGCCAGGTCCATCGGTTCGGCCTCCCGTTGACGCCCTGCCATGGGGAGAGAGGATACCGCGAGAGCGCGAAACGAGGGTCTCCCGGATGCGTCAGGCCCTGCTGGCCACAGCGGTCACGCGCCCTGCGGCATCGGCGCCTTCGACCGTGGCGGGAACAACAGGGACGCCCCAGCTCCGATCGCCAGGATCAGCAGGATGACCGCCAGGAGGTAGAAGTGGAAGTGGCCTCCGAGGATGTCCTTCAGCCAGCCGGCGGCGAGCATCTTGCTTCCGACGACCATGAGGACGACGGCGAGCGCGACCTTCAGGTAGCGCAGGCTCGCCAGCAGTTCCGCCAGGGCGAAGTAGAGCGACCGCAGCCCCAGGATTGCGAACACGTTGCTGGTGAACACCAGAAAGGTGTCGCCGGTGATCGCGAAGATTGCCGGTATCGAATCGACCGCGAAGATCAGGTCGGTCGTTTCGACCAGGATCAGCGCCAGCGCGAGCGGCGTCAGCATCCAGGCTCCGGCCCTCGCCGCCTCGAGGGTGGCCGCAGAGCCGACGCGCACTACGAAATGTCCGCCGTGGAAGCGATCGGTCACCGGCAGCAAGCGCCGCGCCAGGCGCACGACGGGGTTGCGGGACAGGTCTTCCCCCTGCGGCTTCACGATCAACATCTTGACGCCGGTCAGGATGAGGAAGACTCCGAAGATGTAGAGGATCCAGTGAAACTCCGCGATCAACCTCGCGCCCACCGCGATCATCGCGCCGCGCATCAGGAGGGCCCCGAGGATCCCCCAGTAGAGGACGCGGTGCTGGTATATCGCCGGCACGCCGAAGAAGGAGAAGATCATCGCGATCACGAAGATATTGTCGACGCTGAGGGACTTCTCGACCACGTACCCGGTCAGGTATTTCAGCGCCGCCGTCGGTCCGTCGAGCGGCGCGCCGTCCACGGGGTCGGGAACGATTCCGAGGCCAAACCAGCGGCCGTCGTAGGCGAACCCCACGAACACCGCGAACGCCAGCCCCATCGTGATCCAGACCGCCGACCAGCCGAGCGCCTCCCGGAAGGAGACGACGTGAGCCTGGCGATGGAATACCCCCAGATCGAGGGCGAGCAGGGCGAGAACCAGAGCCACGAAACCACCCCAGAGCCAGACCATGCAGTCTCCTCGCGCGTCACGCGACCCGATTCGCGCCGATCCGGGGGTCGTATGAGCTCGCGCTTGCGATGGAGACGATACGGCACGGCGCGATCTCATCCAAATAGATAATTCAATGTTGATTCATCTGTTTTCTCTATATACAATCTCGCCATGGAATGGCTGAACTACCACCATCTCCTGTATTTCTGGACCGTGGTGAGGGAGGGAACCGTGGCACGCGCGGCGCAGCGCCTGAGCCTCGCCCAGCCTACGGTGAGCGCGCAGCTCAAGGCCCTGGAAGACGCGCTCGGGGTGCCACTATTCGACCGCCAGGGACGGCGGTTGGCATTGACGGACACCGGCCGCACGGTGCACGCCTACGCCGAGGAGATCTTCGGGCTGGGGCGCGAGCTGCTCGATACGGTGCGCGGAGGCTCCGCCGGACGGGTGGCGCCGTTCGTCGTGGGGGTCGCCGACGTGGTCCCGAAGCTGGTCGCCTACCGGATCCTCCAGCCCGTGCTCGCACTTCCGGATCCGGTCCGGCTGGTGCTGCGCGAGGCCCCGGCGGAGCGCCTTCTGGCGGATCTTTCCACGCAATCGCTGGACCTGGTACTCACCGATTCCCCGATCTCACCCCAAACGCATGTGCGCGCCTTCCATCATCTGCTCGGCGAGAGCGACGTGACCTTCTTCGCCGCCGCGCCGCTTGCCCGCCGACTGCGGGCGGACTTTCCCCGGTCGCTCGCCGGGGCGCCGATGCTCCTGCCGGCGAAGGGGACGAGTCTGCGGCGCGGCCTGGACGACTGGCTGGAGCGTGAGCGTCTGCGACCGCGGGTGGTGGGTGAATTCGACGACAGCGCCTTGCTCAAGTCGTTTGGCGAGGGGGGCGCCGGAGTTTTTGCCGCCCCCTCGGTGATCGAGGCCGAGGTGCAGCGCCAGTACCGGGTGCGAGTGCTGGGGCGGACCAAGAGGGTGCGGGAGAGGTTCTACGCCGTCTCGCTGGAGCGCCGTCTGCGCCACCCCGCAGTGGTGGCGATCACCGACTCCGCCCGCAGGGAACTGTTCGGCTAGCCGGCCGCCGGAGTGCCATGATCGCAACGCCTGAGGAGGAACTCCCATGATGCTGCGCACCCTCGTGTCCACGATCGTCATCTTTCCGCTAGCCGTCGCACCGGCCGCGGCACAACTGCCGCCGGAGATCGCCGACAAGGTCGACCAGTCCGCGTTACGGGTCCTCGAGGAGACCGGCGTCCCGAGCGCCTCCGTCGCGGTGGTCCACGACGGAGCGCTCGCCTTGACGAAGGCGTACGGGCGGGCCCGGCTCGATCCCCCGATCGCGGCGGCGCCAGCCATGCGCTACTCGATCGGCTCCATCAGCAAGCAGTTCACCGCCGCGGTGCTCGTCATGCTTGCCGCCGACGGCAAACTGAGCCTCGACGACAAGGTGGCGAAGTTCTACCCGGAACTGACGCGCGCCGGCGACATCACGGTGAGGCAGCTCCTGTCGCACACGGCGGGGATCCGCGATTACTGGCCGCAGGACTACGTGCCGGCGACGATGCTCGCGCCGATCACGACGGACGCGCTGATGAAGGACTGGGCCGGACAAGCGCTCGACTTCGAGCCTGGGACGAAGTGGCAGTACAGCAACACCGGGTACGTCATCGCCGGTGCGATCGCCGAGAAGGTCAGCGGCAAGCCGCTGCTCTCCCTGCTGGACGAGAGGATCTTCCTCCCCCTGGGGATGCACAGCGTCCTCGACATCGACCAGGGGCGCCTGACCGACGCCGACGTGACCGGGTACCGCCGCTTCGCGCTCGCCGCGCCGCGGCTGGCGCCGAAGGAGGGGAAGGGATGGCTGTTCGCCGCCGGCGGGCTCGCCATGACCGCTGAAGATCTCGCCCGCTGGGATCTGGCGCTCATCGACGGCCGCGTGCCGGGCCCGGGCGTCGTCGGCGAGCTGGCGACCGAGACGCTGCTCACGAGCGGCGTGGGCACCGGGTACGGACTGGGCGTCGGCCTCGCACTCGAGGGCGACCACCGTGTCCTCACCCACGGAGGAGAGGTCTCCGGGTTCACCGCGATGAACCGCGTCTATCCGGAGGACCGTGCCGCAATCGTGGTGCTCACCAATCAGGACGCCGCCGAGGCGGCCGGGGCCATCGCGAGGGAGATCGCAGACCTGATCTTCATCAATGCCTCGCCCGCCGATGCGGGGGCGCTCGCCCGCGTGAGCGGGATCCTCGAGGGCCTCCGCCGAGGGACCATCGATCGCTCGCTTCTCACGCCGAATGCGATCGAGTACTTCTCGACCGAGGCGCTCGCGGACATGAAGTCGAGCCTCGGGAGGCTGGGTCCGCCGAAGGGGGTCACCCAGCTCAGGCAGGGGCTTCGCGGCGGCCTCACGACCCGCGTCTATCGCGCCGAATACAAGAAGAAGACGCTGGCGATCGTGACACGCTCGGCGCCGGACGGGAGGTTCGAGCAGTTCACCGTGGGCTCCGGGTAGCGGAGCATCTCCCGAGGCCTTTCCCGGATCGGCGGACGGCCCGGAATTCCTTGACGTCGCGAACGCCTTTGGGATATAGGTTGCCGGTTTCCGGCCCTGGGGAGGTCTCCATCAAGGATCTGGCGCTCGGCAAGGAACCCACGCGCGGAGCAGCGACGGCGACGGCCGAAGCGAGCGGCTTCATCCGCGAGCTGGGACTTCTCGACTCAACGATGATCGTCGCCGGATCGATGATCGGTTCCGGGATCTACATCGTCTCCGCGGACATCGCCAGGCTCGTCGCCTCCCCCGGGTGGCTTCTCGTCACCTGGATCATCACCGGGCTCATGACGATCCTCGCCGCGCTCAGCTACGGGGAGCTCGCGGCCATGATCCCGAAGGCCGGCGGGCAGTACGTCTACCTGCGCGAGGCCTACTCCCCGCTGTGGGGCTTCCTGTACGGCTGGACGCTCTTTCTCGTCATCCAGACGGGCACGATAGCCGCGGTGGGCGTCGCGTTCGCGCGCTTCCTCGGCGTGATCGTCCCTGCCATCTCGCCGACAGGATGGCTCGTGCCGCCCATTCGCCTCTCCGACGGGTATGCGCTCAGCCTCTCCACCCAGCAGGCCGTCGCGATCCTGCTCATCGTGGGCCTGACCATTCTCAACACGCGGGGGATCCGGCTCGGGAAGCTCATCCAGAATGTCTTCACCTCGGCGAAGACGCTGTCGCTAATCGCCCTCATCGCGCTCGGCATCCTGATCGGACGCAACGCCTCCGCCGCCGCGAACTTCGGCGACCTGTGGACCACCAAGGGTGCCGCCGCGATCTCCTCCGGGACCTTCACGTCGCTGCCCGTCGTCTCGGCCGCCGGGGGGGTGCTCGGCCTGCTGGTCGCGCTCTGCGTCGCGCAGGTTGGATCGCTCTTCTCCGCCGACGCCTGGAACAACATCACGTTCACGTCGGGAGAGGTGAAGAACCCGCGGCGCACCGTCCCGCTGTCGCTGGCATTCGGCACCTGCCTGGTCATCGCGCTCTACGTCCTCGCGAACGTCGCCTACCTCTGCGTCCTGTCGCTGCCGGGCATTCAGGGTGCGCCCGACGATCGGGTCGGCACCGCGGCGCTCGGCGTCGTGTTCGGGGGGGCGGGGGCGGCGATCATGGCAGTGGCGATCATGATCTCGACCTTCGGCTGCAACAACGGGCTGATCCTCGCCGGCGCCCGCGTCTACTACGCCATGGCGAACGATGGCCTGTTCTTCCGTGCGACCGCCAGGCTCAATGGCCGCCATGTCCCGGCGGTCGGGTTGCTCCTGCAGTGCGTCTGGGCCTCGCTGCTGGTGCTGCCGAGAACTCGATCCGTCGACAGTGCCACAGGGGTGGCGACCTACGGGAACCTCTACGGAAACCTGCTCGACTATGTGGTTTTCTCCGTCCTCATCTTCTATGCGCTGACGGTGGCGGGGATCTTCGTGCTGCGCGTCAAGCGGCCGGATGCCGAGCGGCCGTATCGCGCCTTCGGCTATCCCGTCGTGCCGGCGCTCTACATTCTCGCCGCGACCGTTATCATGGTGGTGCTGCTCCTGTACCGCACGGAGACGACGTGGCCCGGTCTCATCATCGTGCTGACGGGGATTCCCGTCTATTTCGTCTGGCGGAGCCGGTCCATGAAGCCGGCGGCGGCCTGAGGCTGCCCGCGACCGGACACCGCGGAGGTTGACGGATGGCTCACTCGCTCTTCGCAAGGAAACCTCTCCATGTGCTGCTCGAGGAACTGAAGGGAGAGCACCGGCTCAGGCGGGTGCTCGGCCCGGTGCAGCTGACGTCTCTCGGGGTGGGCGCCATCATCGGCGCCGGCATTTTCGTCGCCACCGGGGCGGCCGCGCACAACGTCGCCGGGCCGGCCCTGATGCTCTCCTACGTCGTCGCCGGTGTCACCTGCATCTTCGCGGCGCTCTGCTACGCCGAGTTCGCCGCCATGGTCCCGGTGGCCGGCTCGGCCTACACCTACGCGTACGCGACGCTCGGCGAGATGTTCGCCTGGATCATCGGCTGGGATCTGGTGCTCGAGTACGCGGTGGGGAGCGCCACCGTGGCGAATGGCTGGTCCTCCTACTTCCAGAGCGTGATCGGGAAGTTCGGCCTGCAGTTCCCCCTGATGTTCAGGGGATCTCCGTGGGTCTACGATCCGGTGACGGGCACCTTCCCGACCACGGGGTCGGTGGTCAATCTGCCCGCCATCCTCGTCACCTGCGTCGTCACCGCGGTCCTGGTGAAGGGGATCCAGGAGAGCGCGAGCTTCAACGCCGCCATGGTCATGGTCAAGCTCGCGGCGGTGCTCTTCGTCATCGGCGTCGGGGCCTTCTACATCGACCCGGCCAACTGGCACCCCTTCGCTCCGTTCGGCATGACCGGAATCAGCTTCTTCGGCCACCCCGTCGCGGGGCAGACGAACGCGGGCGGGTCGCCGGTCGGCATGCTGGCGGGAGCGGCGATCATCTTCTTCGCGTATATCGGCTTCGACTCGGTGTCCACGCACGCCGAGGAGGCGAAGAAGCCGCAGCGCGACGTGCCCATCGGCATCATCGCTTCGCTCATCATCTGCACGGTCCTCTACATCGCCGTCGTCGCGGTGCTCACCGGCATGGTCCAGTACAACCACCTCGACATCGGAGCGCCGGTTTCGGATGCGTTCAAGCAGAAAGGAATCGGCTGGGCGGAGTTCCTGATCGCAGCCGCCGGCGTCGCGGGGATCACCTCGGTGCTGCTCGTCATGATGCTCAGCGGACCGCGTGTCTTCCTCGCCATGGCGCGCGATGGACTGGTGCCGCGGGAGTTCTTCGGCGCCGTCCACCCCAGGTTCCGCACGCCCTGGAAGAGCACCATCCTGATCGGCGTCTTCGTCTGCACCATGACCGGGTTCCTGCCGATCGACTTCCTGCTCCATCTGACGAACATCGGGACGCTGCTGGCCTTCGTCATCGTCTGCGCGGCGGTCCTGATCATGCGCCGGACGCATCCCGAGGCCGAGCGGCCGTTCCGCTGCCCGATGGTTCCTCTCGTTCCGATCCTCGGAATCCTCTCCTGCCTTCTCCTGATGTTCTCGCTCCCCGCGGCCAACTGGTGGCGGCTCGGCCTCTGGCTGCTCATCGGCTTCCTCATCTACTTCGGCTACGGCCGCCGCCACAGCCTGCTGGGGATGCATCTGGGGCACGAGATCGCGAAGCACGGCGTGTCGCCCGCGGGCTCCCTGGCGACAGATATCGAGGATCCGACCAAGCGCTGACCGGCCTGCCGGCCGTACGCTGCCGCGCGACCCGACGCCGCGACATCCAGCCGGCGGCGGGGAAGGCCGCGCGCCGATTTGGGGTGTCCATCACCTCATTTGCGGCAGCTCGATGTCCGGCGTGACCGGAATGGAGCAGGTTACCGGGCCGCCGCCGGTGGTACGCCACCTGCACTGTCCTCCACGGTGACCCACGCACGCCTTCCACTGGAGGTTCGACATGAGGCTCGCTCGCATCGCCGGAACCGCTCTGCTCGCCGCCGTGCCGATGGCCGTCCCGGCGCAGGAACGCAAGGTCGTTCGCCACGAGATGGGGGGCCCGCCGCCGGTGGCCCTGCGCTTCGAGCTGCCCGCCGGCGCGCAGCAGGTCACCGTGCCGTTCCGGACGGTGAACCATCACCTTCTCCTGCCGGTGAAGGTGAACGGCAAGGGGCCGTTCGATGTCGTGCTCGACACCGGGATGCCAGTAGAGGATCTGGCGCTGTACGACAGCCCCGAGGTCGAGGCGATCGGCCTCGCCTACCTCGACAACGTGCGGGTTGCGGTCGGCGGCGCAGGGGGAGCTGGAGAGGGGCGGCCTGCGAGGATGGCGGAAGGGGTCGCATACAGCGTCGGGGACCTCAAGATCCTCGACGGTCGCGCGATCGTAATCCCCGCCCCGAAGGCGCTCGCCGTCTACCACCACGGGATCATCGGCGCGGCGCTCTTCCGGCACTTCACCGTCGCGATCGACAACGACCTGCAGACGGTTACGCTGCGCCGGCCCGAGGAGTATCAGCCGCCGGCGGGAGCAGGGGTCGTGCCGCTCACGCTCGAACATGGAATGCCGTTCGTGCAGGCGCGGGTCCGCAGCGGCGCCGGGCCGGCGGTCGTGGCGGACCTGGTCGTTGACCTCGGCGCCTCCCATGCGGTCTCCCTGAACGCGACGGGGGAGTCCGGGATCGCGATTCCGGAGCCGAGCATCGCGACCTCGATCGGCCGTGGCATGAGCGGGGAACTCACCGGGCGGGTCGCGCGGATTGCGGAGCTCGAGCTGGGCGGCCAGGTGTTGCGCAACGTGGTCGCCACCTTCCCGGACGACGAGCACCATTCTCCCCGCGGCATGGACGCGCGCGACGGGAACCTGGGGAACGGGATCCTGTCCCGCTTCAACGTGACCTTCGACTACGCGCAAAAGCGGATGGTGCTGGTCCCTGCGAGGCGCCTCGCGGAGCCGTTCGAGTGGGACATGACGGGGCTGCAGGCGGAACTCGACGACGCCGGAGCGCTGCGCGTCCGCCGGGTGCTCCCCGGATCACCGGCGGACGAGGTGGGGATAAAGCGCGACGACGTGCTGACGCGCGTGGACGGGGTCGAGGCGACCGGATCCATTCTCTACGAGCTGAGGGATCGTCTCCGGCGGGATGGCGCCACCCTTCCCGTGGCGATCCGGCGCGACAACCAGTCGCTGGAAGTCACCCTCCGGCTGCGGCGACTGATCTAGCTCCCTCCCCCGGTCGGCGTGCCCCTGGCGTCCTACCGACAGGTGGCGGCCTGGCGCCCAAGGTAGGCCCCCAGCAGCGCCAGGTCGTCCCCGTCGACGTCGGCATCTACCGGCGGGGTTGACCGCCCGCCGCCGGCTCGCCGCGGTTCACGATCCTTCCACTACCTTGACATTTCCGTTGACCGTCTTGATCTTCACGGTGTTGCCGCCGCCGTTGACGGCGCCCGAGGAGCGGATGTACTTGCGCGGCGTCCCATGCCCGCGATCCCACTCCGGCGTCGTCGTCGACGCCAGCCCGCCCGGCGCGACGATGCGGTAATCCTGGGTGCTGTTGCGCGTGAAGGCGATCTCGAGTTCCAGGTTCATGCCGAACCCGGCCGGCACGTGGAGCGTGACCTCGCCACCCATCGAGGTCAGGGTGACGTCACCTCCTTTGCCGATCACGGAGGCCTCGATGTCGCCTCCCATCGTGGTCGCGTCCAGCCAGCCGTCGACGGCGTCGATGGTGATGTCCCCGCCCATCGTCTTGGCGCGGACGAAGCGCTCGGCCCCCTTCACGCGGATGTCGCCGCCCATGGTGTGCAGGTCCGCCCCCTCCGGGGCGTCCTCGACGTCGATCTCCCCTCCCATCGTGGAGATCTGCACCGTGTCGCTGGCGGCCTCCGGGAGGTCCTCGCCGGTCTGGGGAGGCGCTCCGTAGCCGCCGTCACGCCGCCGGACGTTCTTGTAGCGGACGTTTCCCCCCATGGAGCTCCCCTTGACGTCGCCGACGACGTTCTCGAACAGCACCTCGCCTCCCATCGTCTTCAGCTCGCCGTCGAGGTCCGAATCGGTGAGGGAGATCGCCCCTCCCATCGTGGTCAGGAAGGCATGTCCGCGCACGTCGCGCAGCGTGAGCGCGCCGCCGTGCGTCTCGCCGCTGAACGTTCCTTCGACCCCGACGATGGAAAACATTCCACCCATCGACTGCACCTCCACGTCGAAGCGGGCCGGCACCGAGATCTTGAACTGAACGTTTGCCTCGCCGGAGCCGCCGGCGAACTCATTCGTCACCCGGAGTCCGCCGCCGACCTCCTTGACCTGAATGTCGCAATCGGGCGTGCAGCGCGCGGTGTACGACACCGAGGCGGAGGAGCCGCCGTTGCCGGAGATCTCGACATCCCCGCCGGCGTCGAGGTCGAGGATCAGCTTGCCGCCGGACGCCGCGCGGAAGGTCTTGGTCTCGGCCGCCGGGGCGGCGGCGTACGCCGCGCACGCCGCGGCGAGGAACGTGGTCATGAGCGCTTTCCTCAGCATGGACCTCTCCTTTTGCTGCGGGTGGAGGCATGGCCCCCGGTGCCCGCGCATCAAAGTCGCTTCTCGTAGGACGCTAGACGCACCTGCAGTGCTTCGTTCCCCGGCCGCGGGCTCTCCCGGATCGCCTCGCGTAGTCGCCCGTGGTCGACGCGCTGGGCCGCGAGGTAGTCGAGCGCGAGCAGGCGCATCTGCACGGCCTCGTCGTCGCGCAGCGCCCCCAGCACGGCCGCTTCCACGTCTGGATCGGGCGGCTGTTCCGCCAGCAGATTGAGCGCCTTCAGCCGCACCGCGAGCGTCTCGTCCTCGCGCATCGCGAGGACCAGCGCTTCCTTGACCTTCGGTTCCATGGCTCCGGTGGCGTACGAAAGCGCCTTCAGGCGCCCGCCGGCGCTGGCGGGATCCAGGAGCGAGTGGACCAGGACCTCCCGGACCAGGTCGGACCGCACCGGCTCGACCAGCCGGACGTGGGTCGTGACGTCGAACTCCAGGTCCACGCGATCGCCGTCGGTCCCGCGGAACGACACGTTCGAATAGGTGAACCGCGAGTCCTCCACGTCCGCCAGCTCGCGGTTGGCCGCGGCGTCCGCGCCGATCGCCGCGATCAGGCGGGGAGTGACGCCGCCGTTCGCGGCGCTGCGCCCGGGCCAGGCGCGACCGACGGCGATGCCGGCGGCCAGCAGCCCCACGGCCGCCGCGGCGGCCAGCGGGAGCCGCCAGCCGGGGCGAGCCCGCCGCACCGCCGGCCCCGCCACCGATGGCATCGGGCGCGCCGCCCGGCCGACCTCGCCGAGCACGCGCGCGCGGATGCGCTCGAGGTCCGCTTCGTCCGGCTCCGGCGCTCGCGCGGCGAGATCGAGAAGCTCGCGGTGCACCTCGAGCAGCGGCCGGCACGACCCGCACCCGGTCGCGTGGGCGATCAGTTGTTCGGCGTCGTCGTTCGCGATCCCGCCGCCGACGTAGGCCTCGATGGCTGCTTCGAATCGTTTGCAACCGCTCACGGCAGGACCTCCTCGGATCCGGTCAGCACCGACCGCAGCTTCCCCAGGCTCCGGAACAGGATGTTGCGCGCCGTTCCCTCGCTGCACTCGAGCACGGCTGCGATCTCGCGGGTGGACATCTCCTGGAAGTAGCGCAGCACGACCGCCATCCGCTGGCGGGGGGACAGGGACGAGAGCGAGCGGTGCAGTGCACCGCGCGCTTCGCGGTCGTGCAGCGCGGTCTCCTGGGGCGGCTCGAGCGGCACCAACTGATCCTCCTCGAGTCCGGTGGTCGGCTGGCGCCGCCGCGCACGGTTCCGGTTCATGGATTCGTGCGCCGCGATGCGGGCGATCCAGTTCCTGATCTCCCCCTCGCCTCGCCAGTCGCGCAGTCGGGCATGCACCTTGAGGAACGTCTCCTGGACAATCTCCAGCGCCTCGTCCCGGTCCCCGACGAATCCGTATGCGATCCGGTGGACCAAGCGCTCGTAACGGCGCATCAGGGAGGCGAAAGCGACGCTCGATCCGGAGCGGATCTCCTCCACCAGCGCCTGGTCGCTGAAGTCGATGCTCATCGCGTCCGGACCCGCTTCGCAGCCGCGGCGAGGTCGCCGGAAGCGGGGTTCCTCCTCTCCGGGTCGGTGAGGTGCTGCACCCCGACAGCTCGTTTCATGCTCCCCCTCCGGACCGCTGGCTTCGTGAATAAGGACACCTGAGGAGCCGATTCGTTAGCAGCGTCTGCGGGGCGGCCGGCTGGAAGTGATCCGCCCCGTTGCGAGCGATAGGATGAGGCCCAACCGATCTGGGGTCTAGTTGTAAAAGTCCTGCAAAAAAACGGCGAAACTGGGCGCTTCTACCCCTTCTGCCCCAACTACCGGCGGGCCTGGGCGTAAGAAACCGTAAAGCCCATCGCCGCCCGCCTCAGTCTCGCCGGGCAGGCGGGGGCGTGCCCCCGGGGGAGAGTCGAGATGACGAAGGCTAACGCAACCCGGCTCGGCCTGGGCGCCGGCGCGATCGCGTCCGCCGCCCTCGCGGTGCTGACGACCGGGTGCAGCAGTCCGGCGCCGGCCGTCGAGCCCGGAGCCGCCACCGCCGCCGGGATCCGGCAGGGGGAGTTCGTTCGCGAGCTGCTCATCACCGGCGAGCTGCAGGCGGTCCGTTCGCTGTCGGTCAAGGCCCCGCAGACCCGCGTCTTCCAGATGCGGATCCAGTTCATGGCCGAGGAGGGGAGCCGGGTTCGCAAGGGGGACCCGCTGCTCGGGTTCGACAATGCTGCCCTGGCGGACCAGGTCCGTGATCTCGAGACCCGTATCCTCGACGCCGAGACGCAGGTGGTCGCCAAGCGCAGCGAGCTGGCCTCCACGCTCAAGGACCTGGAGATCGAGCTGGCCCAGCGGGAATACGAACGGGAGCGCTCGCGGCTCGACGCGGAGATCGACCCGGACGTGCTGTCCCGCAAGGAGTACGGCGAGCGCGAGCTCGCCTACAGCAAGGCGCAGGAGGAGCTCGACGAGGTGCACGAACGGGTCCGGCTCACCCACGAGCGCGGCGCGGCCGAGCTGGACGTCCTGGTCATCGAGCGCGATCGGCTGCAGCGCGACATCGCCTCCACGCGCGACGGGCTGTCGCTGCTCACCATCCTGGCGCCCGCCGACGGTCTGGTGGTTTACGAGACGAGGCCGGGCACGACCCTCCCGTTCCAGGAGGGGGACTCCTGCTGGCCGGGACAGGGGGTGTTGCAGCTGCCGGACCTGGGGGAGATGCAGGTGATGTTCCACGTCAGCGAAGTGGATGCCCCGTTGCTCACCCCCGGCACGCCCGTGGAGATCTCCCTCGACGCCTATCCCGATCAAGTCCTGCCGGGGACGATCGGCGAGATCCCCTCGATGGCGGTGAAGCGGAGTGAAGCCTCGAAGGTAGCGGTCTTCAAGGTCCCCGCGAAGCTCGGCGGCTCGTGGGCAGGGGAGATGAAGCCGGGAATGTCGGCGCGGGGTCGCGTGGTGCTCGAGCGGGTCCCCGACGCCTGGTTGGTGCCTCGTGGGGAGGTGCTGCAGGTGGAGGGGCGACATCACCTGCGGCGGCGCGGGCCGGACGGCGCCGATGTTCCGGGTGACGTCATCGAGGTATTGGCCCGGAATGCGCTCTACTATCGAGTCGCGCGCGGGCCGGGCGCGGGGGCGGACCCCCCGAAGGAGGCGTCATGAGAAAGCTCCCGATCCGGTCGGTAGGCGTCCTGGCCGTCGTCGTGGCGGCGGGGCTGCTGACGGCCCGCTTCTACCGCGGTGGCGAGCCCGAGGTCACTGGCACGGCGGTGCGCGACGAGTTCCGCGCCGTGGTGGAGGCGACCGGGCGCCTCGAGGCGGCGGTGGCCTACGAGATCGGCCCCCCCTCGATCGCCGATTTCTGGGAGTACAACCTCACCTGGATGATCCCGGAGGGGAAGCGGGTGAAGGAGGGAGAGGTGGTCGCGCGCTTCGACACCACCCAGATCGACGAGCAGTTGCGGGAGCACCAGGCCCAGCTCGAGAAGAGCACCCAGGAGCGGGAGAAGGAGGAGCGCAACCTCGAGATCACGCAGCGGCAGTTGCAGCTCGATCTGGTCAAGGCCGAGGGGGACCTCAAGCGGTCGGACCTCGACCTCTCCGTGCCCGAGGGGCTGGTGCCGCGCATCGAGATGGAGCAGAACCGGATGAAGCGCGACCTGGAGCGCCGCCGCGTCGCCTTCCTGGGGGAGAAGATCGCGCTCGAGCGCGAGCTCGTGAAGTCGAAGCTCGACCTGCTCGACGTCAAGAAGAAGTTCGCCGCGACCAAGATCGCGTACTACCAGACGGCGCGCGAGCGCTTCCAGGTCAAGGCTCCGATCCCCGGGGTGGTGGTCTACGTGCCGAAGCGGAACGGGCAGCGTTGGGAGATCGGCGAGTCGGTCTGGATGATGGCCAAGATCCTCCAGGTGGCGGACGTCTCCACGCTGCGGGTCGAGGCGGACGTGCTGGAGGTGGACGCGGCGCGCATTCGCGTGGATCTGCCGGCGGAGTTCACGGTTGACGCGCTGCCGGGGCTGCGACTGCGATCCCGCGTGGCGCAGGTCGGGCAGATCGTCCACGCGAAATCGGCCCAGGATGCCAGTCGCGTCTTCGAGGCGATCCTGCCGGTGGAAGGGGCCACGGTCCCCGAGGCGCTGCGCCCGGGGATGAACGTCCGGGTCGAGATCGAGGTCGCCCGGCTGCCGGGTAGCCTCACCATCCCGCTGCTGGCGGTGCGCGCCGGCCCCGAGGGGACGACGGTCGAGGTGCTCGGGGAGGATGGCCTGGCGGAGACCCGCACCGTGAGGCTCGGCGAGCGCAATCGCGAGCGGGTGGTGGTGCTGGAGGGGCTCAAGGACGGCGAGCGCGTGCGCCTCGGCGGTGCCGAGGTGCGGGCGTGAGATCAGGGTTTCTTCTGGGGCTGCTGGCCGTTCTGACCTGGACCGGCTGCACCACCGCACCGGCCGGCGGCGGGGCGGTGGCGGTGGAGGCGCGCCGTGCCGAGATGGAGGTTCGCGTCCCCGCCCTCGGCACCCTCGAGGCGGTGAAGGAATCGCCGATTGCGGTGCCGCGGGTTCCGACCGGCGCCCTCAAGGTGAAGGAGCTGATCCCCGAGGGGACGATCGTCCGCGAGGGGGACGTGGTCGTCGTGTTCGACGAGACCCAGCTCAACATCGAGCTCGACAACAACCGCGCCGCCTTCCGCTCCGCCTCCCGGAGGATCGACCGGAACGGTATCCAGTCGACGATCGAGCGGGGCGGGATCGACGTCATGAAGGGGGTGGCGACGCTCGAGCGCGAGAACGCCACGGAGTTCGCGCTGCTCGACACCGAGATCTTCAGCCGGCAGGAGATCCTCGACTCGCAGGTCAAGCTGGATGTCGCCGAGGAGACGATCGTCTTCGCCGACGCCAGCCTGCTGCTGCGCGGCCAGTACTACGACATCGAGGAGCGGATCCTGGATGTGGAGGCAGGGCAGGCGAAGGAGAAGATGGGTCGCGCGGAGACCTCACTCGGGAGCCTGGTGCTGCGCGCCCCGCTGCCGGGGCTGGTCGTCTACCGCAAGGACTGGCGCGGCGGGATCGTCTCCGTCGGCGACAGCCTGTGGCCGGGCAACGTGCTGCTCGCGATCGTCGATCCGACCCGCACGGTGCTCAGCGGCTTCGTGCTCGAGAAGGACGCCTCCGGGCTCGAGCTGGGAGCACCGGCGACCGTCACGGTCGACGCCTGGCCGGCGCGGCCGTTCGAGGGGAAGGTGTCGTACCGCTCGGAGCTGTCGCGGCCGATCCAGGAGGGGTCTCCGGTCAAGTACTTCGAGGTGAAGGTCGAGATCCTGAATGGCGACCCGACGCTCCTCAAGCCGGGGCTCAAGGGGGAGGCGCGCATCCTCACCGCGAAGCTCGCCGGGGCGATAGTGATCCCGCGCTCGGCGCTGCGCGGGTCGGCGGAGGAGCCGTTCGTGCTGGTGGAAGAGCGCGGCGTCACCTCGCGCCGGCCGGTGGTCACGGGGCCCGGCGATCTGGTGCGAGTCAGCGTCACTACCGGCCTCAGCGAGGGGGAGCGCGTCCTGCTCGGGGAAGCCGCCGAGCCGGCGCCGGCCGCGGTGGCGACGGGGGCCTGAGCCGCCTTGCACCTCCTCGAGCACCTGAGCTCCGCGCTCACCGACCTCTTGCGCCAGAAACTGCGTACGCTCCTCACCATGCTCGGGATCATCTTCGGCGTAGGCGCGGTGATCTCGATGCTGTCGATTGGCGCGGGCGCGCAGTCCGAGGCGATGCGCGTGATCGACGCGATGGGGCTGCGCAACATCCTGGTGCGCGAGAAGCCGGCCGAGGAGCGTGACCTCTTCGGGTTGCGGGAGCGCTCGCTCGGGCTGTCGCTGCGCGACCTGCAGGGTCTGCGGGATATCGTCGATGGCCTGCACGCCTCCGCCCCGCGCAAGCGGATTCGCGCCGATCGGGTGCTCTCCGAGTTCGGCCGCAGCGACGGACAGGTGTATGGGGTGGGGCGCGAGTACTTCAGTCTTCTCAATCTCGGGCTCGACCACGGCTCCCTGTTCGACCCGGAGGAGGAGACCACGTTCCAACGCATCTGCCTGCTGGGGGAGCGCGCCCGTCGCGACCTGTTCCCCTTCCAGGATCCCGTGGGGCAGGCGGTGAAGATCCACGATGTCTGGTTCACCGTGGTCGGTACGCTCCGGTCGCAGAATCTCGGGAAGGAATCGTTCCAGGGGGTCGAGGTCGAGAACAGCGACAACACCGTGTTCATTCCGATCACGACCGCGCTGAAGATGTTCGACCAGCAGCCGCTGGCAAGCGAGCTGGATGAGCTGGTGCTGCAGGTGGCTCCCGGCGCGTCGACCGAGTCCGCCGCGGTGCTGGTGAACGACGTGCTCGGGGAGCTGCACGGCGGAGCCGCCGACTACACGCTGGTCGTCCCGGAGCAGCTCCTCGACCAGAGCCGTCGCACGCGCCGCATCTTCAACATCGTCATGGGCGGCATCGCGGGGATCTCGCTCCTGGTCGGCGGCATCGGCATCATGAACATCATGCTGGCGAGCGTCGTGCAGCGCACGCGCGAGATCGGGGTGCGCCGGGCGATCGGGGCGCGCCGGCGCGACATCCTCAGCCAGTTCCTCACGGAAGCCGTGGTGATCTCGCTGCTGGGAGGACTCACGGGCGTGGCGCTCGGCATCGGCATCGCCTGGGGCGTGGCCTCCTTCTCCGAGTGGAGCACCGTGGTCACGCCTTTTTCGATCGTCGTCTCCTTCGCCTTCTCGGTCGGGATCGGGGTGCTGTTCGGGACCTATCCTGCCCGCAATGCCGCCCGCCTGGACCCGATCGAAGCGCTGCGCTACGAGTAGGACACCGCGCCGGGAAGGACGTGGCTGCGAGGTCCGTTCCTTGCCAGTCCGGCGCCGCGGTCACGGGTAGAATGGTGGCCGATGGAACTCCAACCCAGCCGCTGCTACGACGCTCTGAGGAGTCGCGACCCTCGCTTCGACGGTCGCTTTTTCCTCGGGGTGACCACGACCGGGATCTACTGCCGCCCGATCTGCCCGGCACGCGTCCCGCGCCCGGAGAACGTCCGTTTCTACCCGTGCGCCGCGGCGGCCGAGGAGGCGGGGTTCCGCCCGTGTCGCCGCTGCCGGCCGGAGAGCTCCCCCGGGACCCCTGCGTGGCACGGCACCTCGTCCACGGTCGCGCGCGCCCTCAGGCTCATCGAGGAAAGCGCCTTGGACCACGGGCAGGAGGTCGGGGATCTCGCCGCGCGCCTCGGCCTTGGGGAGCGGCAGCTCCGGCGCCTGTTCGCCCGCCATCTGGGCGCCTCTCCGGCCGCCGTCGCGCGGACGCGGCGCGTCCACTTCGCGCGACGGCTGATCGACGAGACGGCGCTCCCGATGGGGGTGATCGCCTCCGGCTCCGGTTTCGCCAGCGTGCGGCAGTTCAACCACGACATGCGGCGTGTGTTTCGGTCGAGCCCCACAGTCCTGCGCCGCGCGCGCGGGCGGCATGACGCGGCGGCGGACGGTGCGCTCGTCGTGCGCCTGCCGTACCGCGCGCCGTACGAGTGGGAGGCGATGCTCGCCTACCTCGCGGCCCGCGCCATCCCGGGGGTCGAGGCGGTTCGTGACGGCTCGTACCGCCGCACGATCCGGCTGGCGAAGGGGGCGGGGTGGATCGAGGTGGGCGAGGCGCGCGGCGAACCGGCGCTCGAGGTCGCGCTCCATCTCCCCGCGTCGGCCGAGTGGATCGTGATCGTGGAGCGCCTGCGGCGCGTCTTCGATCTGGCGGCCGACCCGGAGGTGATCGCCGGGTCGCTGCGGGGAGATCCGTTGCTCGGGCCGCTGGTGCGACGCCGGCCGGGGCTGCGGATCCCGGGAGCGTGGGATCCGTTCGAGTTGGCGGTCCGGGCCATCCTCGGCCAGCAGGTGACGGTGCGCGGCGCGACCACGCTGGCAGGGCGCCTGGTCGAGCGGTTCGGCGAGGAGATCGCCGGGACCGGGGATGCCGGCGTCGGCCACCTCTTCCCGCGTCCGGCGGATCTGGTGCCGGCGCCGCTCGAGCGGATCGGGCTTCCCAAGGCGCGGGCGGAGGCGCTGCGCTCCCTGGCCGCGACGGTCGCCTCGGGCCGGCTGCTCCTCGCGGGGGGCGCATCCCTGGAGGAGGCCGTCGGCCGTCTCACCGCGCTCCCCGGGATCGGCGCATGGACGGCGCACTACGTGGCGCTGCGCGCGCTCGGCGAGCCGGATGCCTTTCCCGCGGGCGACCTGGGGCTGCGGCGCGCCGCCGGCAAGCCGGGAGCGCCGGCGAGCGCGGCGGCGCTGAGCGCCCTCGCCGAGCGATGGCGCCCCTGGCGCGGATATGCCGCGTTGCACCTGTGGACGTCTGATCTGTCCGCGGCAGGACGCGCCGCGGGCTAGGAAGGAGCGATTCATGGAGCTGTACTGCAAGGAACTGCCCAGCCCGATCGGGCGGCTGACCGCGGTCCTCTCCGCGGCGGGGATGTGCCGCCTCGCGTTTCCCGACGAAGGGGATCTGGACGCCGATCTGAAGCGCCGCTTCGGGGAGGTCACGCTGCGGCGAGGGGCGCCGCCGGGGGATGTGGTCGAACGGTTGCGCGCGTACTTTGGCGGTGACCTTGGCGCGCTCGACGCGATCCCCGTCGATCTGCGCGGCACGGAATTCCAGGTGAAGGTCTGGCGCGCGCTGCGGCGGATCGCGACCGGCAAGGTGATCTCGTACGGCGAGCTGGCGCGGAGGATCGGCGCCCCGACCGCCGTACGCGCGGTCGGCCTCGCGAACGGCGCGAACCCCGTGCCGGTCGTGGTGCCCTGTCATCGCGTGATCGGCAGCAACGGCAAGCTCACCGGCTACGGAGGTGGGCTCGACCGCAAGGCGTGGCTGCTCCGCCACGAGGGGGCCGCCTTCCGGGAGGCCGGGGTACAGGCGGGACTCGCGTTCTGAACCAGCCCCCGCAGGTTCAGGGGGTGCTGACGCACGGCGGCCCGCCGTCGGGGGGCGGGGTGTCCGGCAGGCGGCGAGCGGCGGGGAGGTCGTAGGTCGCGAGGATCTCTGCGGTCGCCGCGTCGAGCGTCGCGGCGTCGAGCGTCAGCTCCAGGCGGCTCGGGTTCGGCTCGAACGCGACGACGTGGAACCCGTTCATCGGGTGGGCGAGTGCGCCGACGATATCGTCGAGCCCGTCGATCGTGATGCCGTTCAGCTCGCGGACGATCATCTCGCTCAGGTCCTGGTATCCGATGTTGTACTCGGCGGGCAGCACGGAGCTGAGGACCACGATTCGCCGCCGGTCGGGACGCTGCCCATCCTGCTCCAGGTGGTAGCGGACCTTCAGATCGGCCGGCGCATTCACCATCCAGTCAGTTCCCCAGGATCGCAGGTAGTCGGCATCGAGTTCGCGAAACACGAGCCCCCCCACGATCAGGTAGGGTGGGGCGGCGTGCGGGCGCCGCTCCGGGATCAGGTGGACGCCCACGGGATAGGGGCGCAGCTTCATCGTCGTCTCGAGACGCTGGCCGCCGCGCAGGACGGTCGCGGCGACACTATCGCCGGCCGCGAACCGCTCCACCAGGAGCTGCGGGAAGAGGATCTGGCCGAAGCGAGGATGTGTGTAGAACCCCTCCGCGTCGATCTCGACCCCGTCGAGCGCCAGGAGGATGTCCTGCGGGGAGATCGCGCTGCACGCCGAGGTCCCCCACGGCACCTCGCGGATGACGACGCCGCGGGGCTCGCCTTGTTGCCCGAGGAACGCCGACAGCGCCCGGTCCTTGTTGATCTGCCAGTTCGCGCCGAACACGGGGAAGGCGCGATACTCACCGGCCGCGGTGGCCCGCTCGAGGAACGTCCGGACGATCTCAATCGGGATCACCTTGGCGCGCTCGTCACGATCCTGGGACGACGTCAGGCCGGTGAGGCGCTGGCCGTGGAACACCGGCTCCGCCCAGCCGCCCCCCTGCAGGTCGGTCTGCACCTCGACAAAGAGATGCTGGAGCCGGCCGTACTCCGACTCCGCCACCCGGAACCGCTTGACCCGGGAGGCGGCCGACTCGAATTGCTGGTCTTGCCAGCGCACCGTCTGGAGCGTCCCGTCGGTAGGCGTCGCCTCCGCGAGCTCGACGGGCCGCAGGTCGGAGAAGAAGCCTTCGGTGTCGATCGCCAGGAGCGCCAGCCCCACCTCGGCGTCGAGGCGCACGAGGCGCACGGTCGCCTGCGCCGGGCGGCCGAATTTCTCCACCTGGATGAACGTCGCCCCGCCCACGATGTCCGAGGTCGTGAGAACGTACGGCCCCGGCACCACGACACCCGAGGCGCGCCGCACGCCAGGGTCGGTCTTGGCCCACGGCCGCTGCTCGTCCCACCCCTGATGGGTGACCGCGAGCCCGACCACTCCGGCCTGCAGAGAGTCGCGCCCCGGCGCGGCGGGGGCGCCGGTGGTCGCCGCCAGGAGAAGCACGCCGGGGAAGACCCTGCCGAATACCGGCTTCACAGCCGGCGGTCCTTCGGCACGCCGTACTGCTCGAGGATCTCGAGTTGCGCAGCGTCCGCGGCGGCGCGGTCGAGCACCCCCAGCCGGTGGAGGTTCGAGAACTCGATGACGTGGAACGGGCCCTGGTTCGACTCAATCGCCGCGATCAGATCCTCGAGCTTCAGGATTGGCTTCCCGTTCACCCGCTCGACGGCGAGGTTGCGAAACCAGGCCATGGCGGCGTTCACCGGATGGTCGAGCCGGCGCAGCAGCACGACGCGCTCCTGCGCCAGGAGCGCGGGCTCCGCGAGCGGGCGGAACAGGAACTCGTGCAGCAGGGCCCGGTCGGCGCGCGCGTACCATTCGTTGCCGAAGGTCTTCATGGTCTCGAGCTCGAGCGCGACGAACACCAGGCCACCGTAGACGTAGTAGCGCGGCAGGCGGTCGAACGCGTTCGAGCGGAACGCAGCGGGCGCGAAGGTCATGAGGGGCACCGGGATGTCGAGCCGCTTCCCGCCGCGCAGCACCTGGAGCGTCACCGTCTCCCCGACCTGGCGGCGATCGACCAGCAGCCCGAACGGGATCCGGTACGTTCCGTCGAGGACGCTGCCGTTGTTCGCGATCGGGCGACCCTCGAACGCCACCACGAGGTCACCGCCCTGCAGGTGCCCGTAGGCGCTCCCCGAGGGCCAGACGATCTCGACCCGCACTCCGGTCACGCCGGCCGGCAGCCCCTCGCGGCGCCGCTCCGCCTCGTTCTCGAGCGCCGCGACCTGGATCCCGAGGTCGGGATAGCCGTCGTAATGCCCATCGACGGCATCCATCAGGAAGCGGGTGATCACCTCCGTCGGAATGAAATACCCGACCCCCTCGAGGTCAGCCGCGGCCTGGAACGCGACGCCCACGGCCTTGCCGTCCTGCACCACCGGTCCGCCGCTGTTTCCCGGGTTGATCGCCGCATCGGTCTGCCCGGCGAGGTGCTGGTCGGCGCCGGAGTGGACGTACTGCTGTCCCTCGATGCGGGAGACGACGCCGATCGTCGAGGAAACCTGTGAGCCCCCGGCCGGGTAGCCGAGCGTCTCTACCGTCGAGCCGATCCGGGGAAGGCCGCCGATGCCGAGCGCCGGAACCCGATCGAGCAGGCCCGGCTCGGAGGGAACGACGAGCGCCAGGTCACAGTCGTGGGCGATCTGGAACACGGTCGCGACATGCGGTTCCGGGTCGTTGTGGAGGAAGATCGCAAGCAGCCGCGAATCGCTGACCGCGTGCGCGTTCGTCAGCACGCGCCCCCCCTCGATCACGAAGCCGCTGGCGACGCTCGGCTGGACGTGCGACAGGTCCCAGGGAGTGAACCAGTCACCGCTCTGCTGGTAGTTCACGATCCGGACGACCGAGTCGACCGGTTCGGCGGCCCGGACCGGGGTCGAGAGCGCCAGGAAGACCAGCATCACCAGGATGAATGTGACGACGGAGGACGGAACCAGCCGAGCAGGGTGAGTGCACATCCGGCGCAGAGTACCGCCGTCCGCCGCCGGGTTCAAGCGGCGGGCGCCGCGGCCGGCCTGGCCGCGAGCGAGCGGCGCGTCCAGACGACGAAGGCGGACGACGCAATCGCCGCGACGCCGATGAGCGCCACCACGACCCCTTCGATCGGCGGCCAGCCGAGCGCCGCGGCGCCGGCCAGCCCGGCCCAGGCGGCGGGGGCTGTCAGCCCGAGGTAGCGCAGCATCGCGACCGCGAGCCCGGGCCGCCAGCGCCCCATCGCCTCGAACACGGGCCGGCAGAGCAGAAACGGCGCGCCGGCGAGTACGCCGAGCGGCACGAGGCGCAGGGCGAATGCCGTCCATTCCGCGGTGAAGGGCGACTCGGCGAGGGCCCCCGCAAGCGGTCGAGCGATGCTGAGCAGGAGCGGCGCGAGCACCACCACGCCATAGACGGCCGTCGCCAGAAACGCCTGGCGCAACCCGCGGCGGATCCCGGCCAGGTCCCCCTCCCCGAAGCGCCGCGCCGCGAACGGCAGCATGGCGACGCCGCAGGCGATCACCGGGGTCATCGCGAACAGCGACATGCGGTGGAAGATCGAGTACGCGGCCAGCGCCTCCGTCGAGCGATCGAGGGACGCGAGGAGCGCGTTGACGACCCCGGACTCGCCGGCCATCAGCGCGAAGGTGACCGAGGACGGGATGGCGAGCGCCAGGATGGCACGGTACGGCTTCGGGTCGAGGTGCGGCGAGAGATCCGGCGCCGTGGCCTTGCGCACGTCCTCGTGGCGCTTGGCGCGCTGTAGCGCGTAGGCGAGGCCACCGAACCGGCCGATGACGGTCGAGAAGGCGATGCCGAAGACGCCCCAGTGGAACACGAACGTGAAGATCGTGTTCAGGACCACGTTGATCGTGTTCGACCAGATCCCGGCCCACATCGTCGAGCGGGTGTCGTGGTGCGCCTTGACGATCGAGTCGGGTATCACCGACCAGAAGGAGTTGAGCGCCGAGCCGGCGACGAGCGTCGTCCCGTAAATCTGGTAGGCGCGCGACACGTCCGCGGCCAGGCCGAGGCGCGGCGCCAGGAACCAGATCGAGGCGCCGACGAGTGCGAAGGCGGGGGAGATCCAGCGCACCAGCTTCCAGGTCGTGCGCAGGTACTGCTGGATCTTTGCCCCCTCGCCGGCCCCCATCGCGCGCGACAGCGCGGAGGTGAGCCCGGTCGAGAGCCCCACCCAGATCGCGGTCATGAGGAACTCGAACGGCACGGTCAGCCCGACCGCGGCGACCGCCGCGTCGCCGAGCGTCGCGGCATAGGCGGTATCGACGAAGGTGAACGCGGATCGCATCAGGAACGACACGACCAGCGGGCCGGTCATCTGGAGGATGGAAGGGGAGCGCTGGGCGGCGGGGGAGGGCAAGGTGGGGGACGCTACGCCTCGATCGGCACGTGGCCCGGCTGCGCGGCGACGCGCGCGAGCCACGCCCGGATGGCCGGATAGCGCTCGAGGTCGAACCCTCCCTCGTCCGCGACGTGGGTGTAGGCATAGAGGCCGATGTCCGCGATCGTGAATCGCCCGCCCACCAGGAAGGGGTGATCGCGCAGGTGCGCCTCCATGGCGTCGAGCGTCTTGTACCCCGCCGCCTGGCGCTCCGCGAGCGCGCCCGGGTCCCACTGCTTGCGATACGAGAGCCAGAAGCGCGCCACGGCGATGTGCGGCTCGTGGCTGTACTGCTCGAAGAACAGCCACTGCAGCACCTTGGCGCGGTCGAAGGAATCCTCGGGGAGGTACTGCGTCCCCTCGGCGAAGTAGTAGAGGATCGCGTCCGACTCGGCCAGGCAGCGGCCGTCGTCGAACTCGATGGTGGGGACCCGCAGGTCCGGGTTCTTGCCGCCGAGCACCTGCCTGCGGTTCGAGCGGTCGATCACGTCGAGCTCGACCCGGCGGTATCCCAGCCCCAGGTGCGCGAGGAGCAGCCGCACCTTGTAACAGTTCCCGGAGACCTGCGAGTTGTAGAGGATCATGTGCTCTCCTGCTTCTTGATCCACTCCTCCCTGGTCGGCACCGTGATCGGCTCCGCCTTCTCCTTCGCCAGCAAGGCGTTCGCGGCGGCCAGCTCACCCGCGACGATCTCCTGGAACTTCTTCTCCGCCTGCTCCAGTTCCTTCTCGAGGATCGCCATCCGCTTGATCTGGGAGTCGGTCGGACGGCCGTCGTACTGGTTCACCGCGCCGTAGAGGTTGCCCATCTTCTCGCGGAGCTTCTCCTCCCCGGAGAGCATCCCCGCGTCGCTGGTCGCCACGATCGCCTTGCCGAATGCCTCGAGGCTTGTAGCGAGGGCGTCGAGCCTCGCCTTCGTCTTGCCGCCAAGCTTCTCGGAGCGGGCCTTCGCCTGGTCGCGAGCGCCGTTCGCCGACTCGACGATGTAGGTGAGCCGCTCCAGATCGCGGTAGACCTGCATCGCGGCCTTCTGCTGGGCGGCGCGGTCCTCGGGCTTGTGGGGCGAGCGCGGGTCGGCGACGAGCACGACCTCGCTTTCGATCCGCTCCTTCCCCTTGACCAGCACGACCCGGTACTTCCCCTCCGCCACGCGCGGGCCGGTGAATGCGGGCACCAGGCTGGTGGCCGGTGGGAGCTTCGGCGCCTTCAGCCGCATGGGCCACTCCACGCGGTTGATCCCGACGCGCTTGGAGCCCGGGACGGTGGACACCACGCTTCCTTGCGCGTCGTACACCTCGACCTTGAGATCGCCGAAGAGGTGACGCTTCTTCAACCAGTAGGTGATGGTCGCGGCCTCCGAGGGGTTGCGGCCGACGAACTCCTCGTCTCCCGGGAAATCCTGGACGCCTGCCTGGATCTGCATCTCCGCCGGGCGCGATGGCAGGATCGCGACATCCTTCTGCAGCGTCTCCGCCGTCAACGCCCGGATCGGGGTGAGGTCGTCGAGGATGTAGATGCCGCGTCCGTGCGTCGCGATGATCAGATCGTGCTCGCGCGGGTGGATCGCGAGATCGTTGACGGCGACCTTCGGGAGCTTGCCGGAGAAACGAGCCCACTGCCTGCCGCTATCGAGCGACAGATAGAGGCCCAGCTCCGTGCCGGTAAAGAGCAGGCTGGGGTTCACCGGGTCCTCGATGATGACGTGGGCGTACCCGACGAGGTCGTCCGTCACCAGCGAGCTCCAGCTCTTGCCGTGGTCGGTCGTCCGATAGACGTAGGCGTTCATGTCTCCAGTGCGATGGCCGTCGAACGTCGCGTACGCCGTACCCTCGGCATGGCGCCCCGCCTCGACCCGGGAGACCCAGGTTCCTGGCGGCAGCCCGGTCACGTTCCCTGAGACGTTCGTCCAGGCCTTGCCGCCGTCGCGCGTGACCTGGAGGTTGCCGTCGTCGGTGCCGGCCCAGATGACGTCGCGATTGAGGGGCGACTCCGAGATCGTGAAGATCGTGGTGTGGTTTTCGGCGGTGCTGTTGTCGATGGTGAGGCCTCCCGACTCCTCCTGCTTCTGCTTGGCCGGGTCATTCGTGGTGAGGTCCGGGGAGATCTGCTCCCATGACTCGCCGCGGTCCTTCGAACGGAGCAGGTACTGCGCGCCGATGTAGAGCGTTCCCGGATCGTTCGGGCTCAGGTGAATCGGGGCGTTCCAGTTGAAGCGCAGCTCCTTCTCCCCCTCCTTCGCGTACGGCTTGATCTCCTTGGCCTCCCCCGTGCCGCGCTGCACCCGCAGCATGTTCCCGCCCTGGTACTCGACGTAGAGCGTGTCGGGGTCGCGCGGGTCGGCGAAGGCCCAGAAGCCGTCGCCGTACCCGATGTTCTGCCAGTCCTTGTTCTCGATGCCGCTGACGCTGCGCGACGGCCCAACCCACGAGCCGTTGTCCTGCAGCCCGCCGTAGACGTTGTACGGCCGCTGCATGTCGAACGAGACGTGGTAGAACTGGGAGACGGGGAGGTTCTTGGCGTGCCGCCAGTGGCTCGCCTTGTCGGTGGAGAAGTAGACGCCGCCATCCGTGCCGAGCAGCAGCTCCTGGGTGTTTTTCGGGTTGACCCAGAGAGCGTGCAGGTCGCCGTGATAGCTGCTGCCGCCGCCGCTGAACGACTTGCCGCCGTCGGTCGAGACCCCGAGCGAGAACCCCGGCTTGTAGACCGTGTTGAAATCGAGCGGATCGACGACGAGGTAGGCGAAGTAGAACGGCCGCCCGGTGACCGTGAAGGACGAGTTCATCTCCTTCCACGACTCGCCGGTATCGTCGGAGCGGTAGAGCGCGGTCTTCTTCGCCTCGACGATGGCGTAGACGACGCTGGGGCGCGACGGCGCGACCGCGACCGCAATGCGCCCCTTCTCCCCCGCAGGCAGCCCCTTCTCCAGCTTCCGCCAGGTCTCGCCGCCGTCGGACGACTTGTAGAGCGCGCTGCCGGCGCCGCCGGAGGTGAAGAAGTCCGGGCGCCGCCGGAATTGCCACATCCCGGCGTAGACGATGTTCGAATCCTGAGGGTCGAGCGACAGGTCCGAGCAACCGGTGTCGGCATCGACGTAGAGCACCTTCTTCCAGGTCTTGCCGGCGTCGGTGGTCTTGAAGACGCCCCGCTCCTCGTTGGCGTTCCACAGGTGGCCGGCGGCGCAGACGTAGGCCGTGTCGGACGCCTTCGGGTCTACCGCGATACGCGCGATGCGCTCGGTCTTCTCGAGACCGAGATGCTGCCACGAGTCGCCGCCGTCGGTGGTCCGGTAGACGCCATCCCCGATCGACACGCTATTGCGCACCCACGACTCGCCCGTCCCGACCCAGACGTTCTTCGGGTTGGACGGATCGACGCGAATGGCTCCAATCGACTGGAGCTGCTCGTCGAACACCGGCTTGAAGGTGTTCCCCGCGTCGGTCGACTTCCAGACGCCGCCGCTCGCGGCGCCGACGTAGATCGTCAGCGGGTCGTCCGCGACCGCGTCGATCGCGGCGATCCGGCCGCTCATCGCGGCGGGGCCGAGCGCGCGCGCCTGCAGCCCTCCGAAGGTGTCGGAGGTGATGTTGATATCGCCATCGGCGCGAGCCGGGGGAGCGGTAACCAGCGCGGCCACGGTCATCGCGGCCGCGCTCAGCGTGAGGCGGGGAGCGGAGATCACCGGAGGCCACCTCCCGGCTTCTCCTCGTCCTTCTTCTTGTCGTCCTTCTTCTCGTCGCCGGCGGGGTCAGGCTTCGGCTCCTCCTTCTTCACTTCGGGCATGACGAAGCGCTCCGCGGGGACGTCAACCCCCAGCTCGATCTTCTCGAGGGTCATCACCGACCCCTGCGGCGCCCCCTTCGGCTTCGACTCGTACGAGTGGGCGAAGACGAGACCGCCGACCTCCTTGTAGTCGCCCACGCTGGTCTCGAGCTCGATCTCCTGGCCGCGGATCTTGCGCTTCCCCTCCTCCTTGAAGGGGAGGTAGGCGTCGGCGTCCAGGTAGATGGTCTCGGTGTCGCCGTTCTTCTTGAGGACCTTCAGCTTGTACGCCTCGGTCCCCTCGACCGACTCCTTCCCGACGAGCTCGACCTGGTGCCCCTTCTTCTTCCAGTCCAGCAGCACCCCCAGGATGTCCGCCTGGTCCTCGACGTCCTTCAGGTCGTCGGCAGACATCACCTCGGGCTCCTTCTTTCCCTGGAACGGGTTGATCATCCAGCCCGACTTGCCGTCGAACGCCTGCACGAGCGTCATCCCCTGCAGCGTGATCTCCATCCGGACGCTGTTGGGGCGCACCCACTCGAGGGTGAACGGCGCCTCCATGCCGGGGCCCATCGTCATCTTGCCGCTGGCGCGGAGCGAACCGAGCGCCTTCAGCTTCTCCTCGCCTCCGCGCGCCTCGAGGTTTTTCGCGATGACCTCGTCGAGCGTCTGGGCGGCGACCGGGTTGACGAGAAGCGCCGCGGCGAACAGCAGGGTGAACAAGCGACGAAGCATCATCGTTTCCCCTTGCAGGCTGGTTTGGGTGAGGCCGGGGGGGGGGGCCCACTCCCCCCCCCGGCCGGCGAATCGTATCCCAATACGGGAACCGTGGCCTGGAGGTTCATCGGGAGCGGGAAATTAGTAATAAGATAGGCCGCCCTTCCCGGCCGGCCGGGAGTCCGTCCCTCCCGCGCGGGTCGCGGCCTTCGCGAGGTCCCCGTTGCAGTACGGCTTCGTCATCGATCACGCCAAGTGCATCGGCTGCCACGCCTGCACGGTCGCCTGCAAGTCGGAGAACGACGTGCAGCTCGGGTCGTTCCGGACCTGGGTGAAGTACACCGAGGAGGGAGCCTTTCCGCAGGTTCGCCGCTCGTTCGCGGTCCTGCGCTGCAACCAGTGCACCGACGCCCCGTGCGTCACGATCTGCCCGGTGAAGGCGCTCTCGAAGCGCCCCGACGGGATCGTCGACGTGGACCCCGCCGCCTGCATCGGCTGCAAGGGGTGCATGCAGGGGTGCCCCTACGACGCGCTCTACATCAACGACGCCACCGGCACCGCGGAGAAGTGTCATTTCTGCGCCCACCGGGTCGAGGTCGGGCTCGCCCCCGCCTGCGCCGTCGTCTGCCCTACCGAGGCGATCATCCCGGGCGACTTCGACGACCCCCTCAGTCGCGTGTCTCAGATGCGCGAGCAGCACTCGCTCACCGCCCGCAAGATCGAGGCCGGGACCGGACCGAACGTCCTCTACCGCGAGGTCGCGCCCGCGGGGATCGAGCCGCTGCGCACGAACACGGCGGGCGGCTTTCTCTGGTCGAACCAGATCCCGGGCCCGCAGCTCGACGCCCAGACCTTCGAGGCGTTCGAGAAGAAGGCGACCGCCCGCACCGTCTACGACGTGGCGCATCCGCCGCTCTGGGGTGGCAAGGTCTCCGCCTATCTCTTCTCCAAGTCGCTCGCGGGGGGGTCGGCGCTCGCGGCCGGGCTGGTCCTGCCGTGGGGGAGCCGCACGCTTGGGATCGCGCATGCCGGGATACCGTTCTTCGCCGCGCTCGGCCTTCTGTTCCTGCTGATCACGACCGCGCTCCTGGTGGGCGATCTGAAGCGGCCGGGACGGTTCCTCTTCATCCTCATCCGCCCGAACTGGGGATCGTGGATCGCGCGTGGAACCGTCATCCTGATGGGGTACGGCGCGGCGCTCTCGCTCTGGCTGGGGCTCGGGGTCTTCGGTTTCGACCCTGGTCCCGTGACCGAGCGCGCCCTCTATGCTGCGAGCGCCGTTCTGGGTGCGCTCACTGCCTGCTACACCGCCTGGCTCTTCGGCCAGGCGAAGGGGAGAGTGCTGTGGCTGCGGCGCGGCCTGGCCGCACACCTGATCGCGCAGGCGGGTGTCGCCGGCTGCGCGCTCGGGCTCCTGGCGCAGCCGCTCATCGCCGTCGCGCCGGCGCAGCTCTCGATGCTGCGCTTCGGGCTGCTCGGCGCGCTCGCAGTGCACCTGGCGCTGACCCTCGCGGAGGGCCGCCTCGCGCCGCGACGGCGGGAGGCGGAGTACGCCCGGGTCGTGGACCTGATCGCGCGCGGCCCGTACGCCAGGTCGCACTGGGCTTTGGGAGTCGGCGCCGGGATCGCGCTGCCAGCGATCCTCCTGCTCCTCCCGGCGATGCCCTGGGTCTGGGCGGCCGCGGCGCTGGCGGCGCTGGCGGGGCTCTTCGTCGAGGAGGACATCCTCGTGCGCGCCGGCCAGGCGCTGCCGATCAGCTAGGAGACGAGCACCATGTCCGATCAGCCGATCCGCAAGGCGCCGTGGGAGCTCGCCGTCGGGCCGCCTCCCGACCGCTGGGACGACTGGGTCGAGCTCGACCCCGCCGCTTGGCCCGAGCGCCGCGATGTCCACTACCGGGTGCTCCCGACGATCTGCTTCAACTGTGAATCGGCCTGCGGGCTGCTCGCGTTCGTGGACAAGGAGAACGGCGGGATCGCCAAGTTCGAGGGAAACCCGGTCCATCCCGGCAGCCGCGGACGCACCTGCGCCAAGGGGCCGGCGACCATCAACCAGGTGAACGACCCGGAACGGATCCTCGCGCCGCTGCGCCGCGTAGGAAAGCGGGGGAGCGGGCAGTTCGAGGAGATCTCCTGGGGCGAGGCGCTGAAGGAGATCGGCTCGCGCATCCGCCGTGCCATCGACGAGGGGCGCCACGACGAGGTGATGTACCACGTCGGGCGGCCCGGCGACGACCACTTCGTCCCGCGCCTCCTCTCCGCCTGGGGGGTGGACGGCCTCAACACGCATACGAACGTCTGCTCGGCGGGGGCGCGACTCGGGTACGCCCTGTGGATGGGGGCGGACCGGCCGTCGCCCGACTACTCCGAGGCGCGCTTTGCGCTCTTGCTCTCCGCCCACCTCGAGACCGGCCACTACTTCAACCCGCACGCGCAGCGGATCATCGAGGCGAAGGAGCGCGGCACCCGGATCGCGGTGGTGGACACGCGGCTCAGCAACACTTCCACGCACGCGAGCCTCTGGATTGCCCCCTGGCCCGGGACGGAGGCGGCGCTGCTCCTCGGGGTGGCGCGGCTGCTTCTCGAGCGGCGGGCGATCGACGTGGAGTTCGTCCGCCGCTGGACCAACTGGGAGGCCTACCTGGCCGCACGCGCCCCGCAGGCGTCCGGGGGGTTCGAGGGTTTCCTGGGGCTGCTCGCCGAGTCGTGCCGGCAGTTCACGCCGGAGTATGTCGCCGAGGAGTGCCGTGTCCCGGCCGACACCGTCCCCCGCCTCACCGAGGAGATCGTCCGCGCGGAGGGGAAGTTCACCAGCCACCTGTGGCGGAACGGCGCCAGCGGCAACCTCGGGGGATGGCAGATCGCCCGCGCCCTGATGCTGCTCCATGTGTTGACCGGCAGCGTCGGCCGGCCCGGCGGCGTGAACCCGAACACCTGGGACAAGTTCGTGCCGAAGCCGACGCTCAACCCGCCGCCGATCAAGCGCTGGAACGAGCGGATCTGGCCGCGCGAGTACCCGCTGTCGCACTACGAGATGTCGTTCCTGCTGCCGCACCTGCTGCGCGATCAGAAGCGGCGGGTCGAGGTCTACTTCACCCGCGTCTACAACCCGGTCTGGACGAACCCGGATGGCTGCGCCTGGATCGAGATGCTCGAGGACGAGTCGAAGATCGGCTGCCATGTGGCGCTGACCCCGATCTGGTCGGAGTCGGCACAGTGGGCCGACTTCGTCCTGCCGATGGGGCTCGGCCCGGAGCGCCACGATCTGATGAGCCAGGAGACCCACGCCGGCACCTGGCTCGGGTTCCGCCAGCCGGTGCTGAAGGAGTTCCGCCGCCTGCAAGGCGCGCCGGTCGCGACCACGCTCGGCGCGAACCCGGGCAAGGTCTGGGAGGAGGCGGAGTTCTGGATCGCGCTCACCTGGGAGATCGATCCCGACGGCTCGCGCGGCATCCGCAAGTACTACGAGTCGAAGGAGCGGCCCGGGCTGCCCGTCTCGATGGACGAGTACTACTCCGACATCTTCGCTCACGCGGTGCCGGGCCTTCCCGAAACCGCGCGGCGAGAGGGGCTCGACCCGCTCGCCTACATGCGCCGGTATGGCGCGTATGACGTCCCGTACGCCGGGCAGGCGCGCTTCGAGGCGAAGGTGGCCCCGGAGCAGGCGGGGGTAGAGGTCGCGGCCGGGGAACGGTGCGCCGGGTTCAAGACGCCGAGCGGCCGGCTCGAGGTCTACTCCGACACGCTGGCCGACTGGGGGTTCGGGGAGCACGCGCTGCCCGGGTACATCCGCTCGCACATCCACTGGAGGAACCTCGCGGCGGGGGAGATGGTGCTGCTGCCGACCTTCCGCCTGCCGACGCTCATCCACACCCGCTCCGGGAACAGCAAGTGGCTGCAGGAGATCTCGCACACGAACCCGCTCTGGGTTCACCCCGAGGACGCGCGGCGCCTGAAACTCGCGAACGGTGCGCTCGCGCGGGTGAGCACCCGCATCGGCTACTTCGTGGTGCGCGTCTGGGAGACCGAAGGAATCCACCCCGGCATCGTCGCCTGCTCGCATCACGTCGGGCGCTGGCGGATGCACCGGGAGATCGGCGGGGAGAAGCAGGCCTCGTCGCTCGTCGAGATCGTCCGCGGCGACCACACCTTCCTGTTCCGCCGGAAGGAGGGGGTCGGACCGTTCAAGAGCAGCGACCCGGACACCGAGCGGATCTGGTGGAACGAGGCCGGGGTGAACCAGAACCTGACCTTCCCCGTCCAGCCCGATCCGATCAGCGGCATGCACTGCTGGCACCAGAAGGTCCGGGTCGAGCCGGGTCGGACGGACGATCGCTACGGTGATGTCTTCGTCGACACCCGCAAGTCGATCGAGGTGTACGAGGAGTGGCGCGCGCTCACCAAGCCCGCTCCGGGGCCGGACGACCTGCGGCGCCCGCTCTGGCTCGGCCGGCCGATGAACCCCGTGAAAGAGGCGTACCGATTCGGGTAGGGACTCTCCGTCTCCCGCGCGCCGTTCCCCGCAGCACCTCGCGCCGCTGTCGCTGCCCCCTTCCCGCGCGCCGCCAACGGTGCTGCTTGACGGATCGGCCCCGGCGGGGAGCATAATGGCCCGCAGAAGACACCATACACTGGCCGCGGTTCAACCCGCGACGTTACGCCGCACAAACGCGAGCGCCGGTCAAGGGACGAAGTGCCCCATGAAACACGCGCGCATCATCGTCACTCACTACGGCGGGCCCGATGCGCTTCGGTTGGTCGAAGAAGAGTGCCCCGAGCCGAAGGCTGGTGAAGTGCGCGTGAGAGTGCTGGCCGCAGGCGTCTCGTTGCCCGACGTGATGGCGCGCGAGGGCATTCATCCCGAAACGCCCCCGGTACCCTTCACGCCGGGATGGGATCTGGTTGGCGTGGTGGATCGGCTCGGCGACGGCGTCTCCGGAATCGAACCAGGCCGGACGGTTGCCGCGCTGCCGATCCACGGTGCTTATGCGCAGTTCGTCTGCCTGCCGCAGCGTGAACTGGTTCCGGTGCCGTCCGGGTTGGACGCTGCCGAGGCTGTCAGTGTCGTGCTGAACTACATCACGGCGTACCAGATGCTGCATCGTTCCGCCAGCGTCAGTCCGGGCCAGCGAGCGTTGATTCACGGCGCGGCAGGCGGGGTCGGCACCGCACTCTTGCAGCTCGGGCGTCTCGCCGGGCTGGAGATGTACGGAACCTGTTCATCGCGAAGCGCGCCGGCCGTTTCCGACCTGGGCGGCACTCCGATCGATTACCAGAAGCAGGATTTCGTGAAAGAGATTCGCCGCCTCACGAGCGAAGGCGTGGACGTCGTCTTCGACCCCATCGGTGGATCCCACCTCTGGCGCTCCCGCAAGGCGCTGCGCCCTGGCGGGAAGGTGGTGGGGTATGGCCTTCGTGCCTCACTACGTGGCGAGGGATTGGCGTCAGGTCATCCAGGTCGTCGTCAACGCTTTCGTGGCACCGCGATCTTCGGGTTGTATATCGTCGGCGGCTGGCTTCTCCCGGGCCGGAAACGGGTAGTCCCCTACAGCATCCAGACGCTCAAACGGCTGAAGCCGGAGTCATTCCGACAGGACTTGATCGCCCTGCTTGACCTCCTGAAACAGAATAAGATCAAACCGCTGATCGCGCGGCGATTTCCGCTCGCCGAGGCAAGGCACGCGCAGGAGTTGCTCGGGAAGGGAGGCGTGACAGGCAAGATCGTGCTCGTGCTCAACGGGTGATCGCCAATAATCCAAGGGGAGGTAATCATGTCCACCAACACCGTCCGGCTCCACCGCGTGCTCCGTGCGACCCAGGAGCGTGTCTACCGGGCCTTTCTCGACCCCGATGCCATGGTAAAGTGGCTGCCGCCAAACGGCTTCACCGGAAAGGTCCAGCGGATGGACGCCAAGGTGGGGGGGACCCACAGGATGTCGTTCACCAACTTCACGACCGGCCAGAGTCACTCGTTCGGCGGAGAGTATCTCGAGCTGGTGCCACACGAACGCATTCGCTACACGGACAAGTTCGACGATCCGAACCTGCCGGGGGAGATGCAGGTGACCGTGTCCTTGAAGAGCGTGTTCTGCGGAACTGAGCTGAACATCGTGCAGGAAGGCATACCCGCCGCCATTCCACCGGAGGCTTGTTACCTCGGTTGGCAGGAGTCCCTTGTGCTCCTCGCCAAGCTCGTCGAGGCCGAGATCGCGGAGTAGCCCGGATCGAGCATGCCCATGGAAATCGGACAGGTGGAGGCGATCTTCCGGTATCCCGTGAAGTCGATGGCCGGGGAGCGTCTGGAGGTCGCCAACCTGGGCTGGCACGGCCTCGAGGGTGACAGGCGCCTGGCGTTCCGGCGGCTTGATGATCCCAGCGGGTTCCCGTGGCTGTCAGCGAGCAGGCTTCCCGACCTGCTCCTGTTTGCTCCGTACCGTCAGGACGGTGCGCAGGGAGACCTTCCTACCCATGTTCGCACGCCGGCTGGCGAAGCGCTGCCGGTCTTCGGGGAGGACCTGGCCGCGGAGGTCGGACGCCGGTACGGCGGTCCCGTGCAGATGATGCAGTTGAAGCATGGCATCTTCGATGAGGCAAGCATCTCCGTGATCGCCTTTGACACGGTGCACGAGATCGAACGACTCGCAGGGCGGAGCCCCGACGTGCGACGATTCCGCCCGAATGTCCTGGTTCGCTTGACGCGACCGGCTCCCTTCCAGGAGGACGAGTGGTTGGGCGGCGTGCTCTCATTCGGCGAGGGAGACGCCGCCGCCGCCATCACCGTGACGATGCGCGACGCTCGTTGCTCGATGGTGAACCTCGACCCCGACTCGGCAGCTCCTGCGCCAGAAGTGCTGAAGGCGGTCGTGCGCGCGAACCAGAACAACGCCGGGATCTACGGCGCGGTCACTCGCATCGGCCGACTGGCGGTTGGACAATCCATTTCGCTGTCGCTTGCAGCCCACAGCTGAACGCCCGCTTTGCGCTCGGCGGGCGTGGGTGAGCTCGTTCGTCAGGCGGCGCAGGGGAAACCACGTGGGTGTCTACGGCGTGGGCCCGCGACCCATGACGTACACCTACGAGGGCTCGGCATGCCATTGAGTGCGCCGTATGGAGTCGCCATGCCGGCGAGCGGCTCCTTTTCGGGAACCTCATTGCCGGAGTATGCTCCGGCCTCTGGCTAGCACGCCGCGGGTGTGCGACAGGCGCCCTAGCCAGGCGGAGGGGACGCGGGAATGGCAGTGCGTCACATGGAGCGGCACCGCACCGATCGGATCGGCTGGTTGCGCGCGGCGGTGCTGGGCGCCAACGACGGCATCGTCTCGACGGCGAGCCTCATCCTCGGGGTCGCGTCCGCGAACGCGACGCACGGCAACGTGATGGTCGCGGGGACCGCCGGCCTGGTCGCGGGAGCCATGTCGATGGCCGCAGGCGAGTACGTGTCAGTCTGCTCCCAGTCGGATTCGGAACGAGCCGCGCTCAATCTGGAGCGCAAGGAAATCGAGGCGGATGACGCGGGCGAGCACCGGGAACTGACGGCAATCTACGTCGGGCGCGGCCTCGATCCCGGGCTCGCGAAGCAGGTTGCGGAGCAGCTCATGGCCCACGACGCGGTGGGAGCGCATGCGCGCGACGAGCTCGGGATTTCCGAGACGCTCAGCGCGCGTCCGATTCAAGCCGCGCTTACCTCAGCGGCCAGCTTCGCCATCGGCGCGGCGCTGCCGCTGCTGGCGGTCGCGTGGGTGTCCGAGGCGAGCTTGATCCCGGTCGTATCCGCGACATCGTTGGTGTTTCTCGCGATTCTGGGCGGATTGGCGGCTCGCGTCGGCGGCGCAGGCGTGACGGTGGGCGCGCTGCGCGTCACCTTCTGGGGCGCTCTCGCGATGGCCCTGACGGCCGGCGTGGGCGCCCTGTTCGGAACGGCGGCGTGATACCTTACGAACGAGGGAGGACCCATGAGCCAGACAGTGGTCATCCGCAAGGAAGTGATGAGGTCGGGGATCGGGATCGGATCGGCGCTCGCCATCGCGATCTCCTGGTCGCGAAACCAGTCGATCCTCTGGGCGCTTCTCCACGGGGTCCTATCGTGGATCTACGTCATCTACTACGTGTTCGTCCGCTAACCTCCAGGGAGAGCGGCGTGCCGGAGGCGGGATAGGGCAATCCTGGTGCCGCACCCGCGGCCGTCACGCGAACCTCGGCGCACTACGCCGGGGCGATGAAGGCCCGCAGCATCCACGCCATCTTCTCGTGTTCTTCCATCAGCCCGGTGAGGAAGTCCTGGGTTCCCGTGTCACCGTGCGCCTGGGCGCAGGTTTCCACGTCGACGCGCAGCGTGCGGATCACCGCCTCATGGTCCGCGAGCAGTACGGCAAGCATGGCGGCGGCGGCCTGAGGCTTGCCGGTATCCTCCTTGAGCCGGCCCACCTTCAGGAACTCCGCCAGGCTGCCGAGCGGGATCCCGCCGAGGGCACGGGCGCGCTCCGCGATCTGATCCACGAACCCCTCGAGGAGGATGTACTGCGCCTCGAAGAACCTGTGCAGCTCGTTGAACTGCGGCCCGGTGACGTTCCAGTGGTAGTTGCGCGTTTTGGTGTAGAGCAGGTACTCATCGGCAAGCAAGCCGTTCAGGAGCTGCACGACTCCGGTCCGCTGCTTGTCGGTCATGCCCAGGTTCGGTTTCATCTGCGGTTCCCCTTTCGCAAGGCCAACTCAAGGCAACGCCAGGCCGGCCGGTAGTATTCCCATCCGCCCCCGCGGTCACTCCCGCTCCAGATCCTCCGGCCGGTAGCTCTGGCCGTTCTTCACCACGAGCGTCACCGAGTCGCTGTTCTGGATCTTCTCGAGCGGATTGCGAGCCAGCACGACGAAGTCGGCGAGCTTCCCCGGCTCGAGCGAGCCGAGTTGGCGATCGAGACCGAGCGTCCGCGCCGGCGCCAGGGTGGAGGCACGGATCGCCTCGAGGGGGGTCATCCCTCCCTGCACGAACGACCACATCTCCCAGTGCGGGCCGATCCCCTGCATCTGCCCATGCCCCCCCATGCAGACGGTCCCACCGGCGTCGAGGATCTTCTTCGCGGAGGTCGCGACGTCGATGTGGTGAAAGTCGTCGTCGGGAGCCATCAGCCGCCGGCGCGTCAGGGGGTCGATGACCCAGCGCGGGACATGCTTCAGGAGCTTCTCGTCCTTCCAGACGTCGTAGTGCTGGAAGTACCAGAAGTCCCCCTCGATCCCGCCGTAGGCGACCAGCAGCGTCGGCGTGTAGGCGGTCCGGCTGCGGGCGAGCAGCGACACGACGTCGTTGCGCAGGGGCGTGATCGGCAGCGCATGCTCGATCGTCGTGTGGCCGTCGAGGATGAACGTCATATCCACCTCCAGATCGCCCCCCCCTTCCGGCACCACCATCATCCCTTCCTCGCGCGCCGCCTGCAGGATCCACTGGCGCACGTCGCGTCGCGGCTGCATGTACGACTTGACCGAGAAGGCCCCAAGCGACTTGAGCCGCCGCAGGTGATGCCGGGCGTCATCGAGGTTCTCGATGACGGCGTTGCCGGGCGTGTCGGCCCCGTAGAGGATGAACCCCGTCGAGAAGATCCGCGGGCCGGTCACGATCCCCGCCTCGACCATCTCCGCTTGCCCGAACACCTCCTGCGTGCTGGCGGACGGGTCGTGCGTCGAGGTCACGCCGTAGGCGAGGTTCGCCAGGTACTTCCACGGACGCTGCGGGAAGATGTCGAGCGTCGAGTAGTGCAGGTGGGCGTGCTCGTCGAAGAGCCCGGGGATCACCGTGCTTCCCGATAGATCCACGACCTTGGCGCCCGGTGGCACGACGACGGACCCGTCCGCTCCCACCGCCTCGATCCGGTCGCTGGTGACGAGGATCGTGCCGCGCTCGATCACGTCGTCCCCCTTCATCGAGACGATCCGCGCGCCGCGGTAGGCGACCGTCTCCGTGGGCCTGGCGCGGGGAAGCTCGAGCACGATCTCGATCGCCTGCGACTCGGGGAGCTTCTTCTCTTTCTTCTTGTCGTCCTCCGCCTTGGGGGCGTCCTTCGCCTTCTTCCCCTTCTTGCTCCCCGGCTCGTCCTTGGCCTTCTCTTCCTCGGGCTCGGGCGTCGGGATCGCCTTGTCGAGCGCGAGCCGGTGGTAGATCGGGCCGAATGACCAGGTGACCGTCTTCCCGCCGTCCGCCCAGTTCATCCACTCGCCACCCGCATCGGTCAGGCGGCCGACCGGCAGCGGGCCGTCCGCGCTCACCTCGATCGGCTTCGCGCCCATGGCCGGCATCGCCGTGACGTAGGCGTCGTGCTGCTCGCTGTACGCCACCCAGCGCCCGTCGGGGGAGACGATCGCTTCCTCGGCCTTG